>ERZ1292637.5-Hain-H14-01um-R3-5-length-242031-cov-21_pt1 | contig 122931 bp, 123 predicted proteins | sample MGYA00564405_ERZ1292637 | MGnify/ENA primary metagenome ERZ1292637 (study PRJEB36523, sample SAMEA6512645) | groundwater metagenome | collected 2019-01-09 | study: AquaDiva: Metagenomics assemblies of 32 groundwater samples | reverse complement strand
GGGGGGGGGGCCCGGTTCGCGGCGGGAGCGTCGACTTCGGCGCGTCGCTCCCAAGCCGCCTCTGCGACCACCCTCGCCGTTCGACACGATCGCCAGGAGGGCAGGGCATGAACCTACGCCGCACATCGAATTCCCTGGGCCGTCTGGCCCTCGTCTCCGCCCTGGTCGTGGGACTGCAAGCGCCGCTGGCCCCGGCCGCCTTCGCCCAGGAGGCCGTGTCGCCCGCACGCGGCGTCGCCACCGGCGGCGACCTGGTCGGCTACAATTCCATCCATCATCCCGCGATCGGCCGTGACGGCATGGTCGTGGCTCAGAGCAAGATCGCCGCGCGCATCGGCGCCGAGATCCTGCGCAAGGGCGGCAACGCGGTGGACGCCGCCGTGGCGGTCGGCATCGCCGAGACCATGACCCTGCCGCGCGCCGGCAACATCGGCGGCGGCGGCTACATGCTGGTCTATGACGCCGCCACCAAGAAGACGGTCGCCATCGAGTACTACGGCCAGGCGCCGAACGCCGTGACGCCGGAGCTGTTGCTGGGCGATGACGGCAAGCTGTCGGAAGCCAAGGTCATGTCCTTCAAGGGCGTGACGATCCCGGGAACCGTCGCCGGGCTCTACGAGGCTCACAAGCGCTTCGGCAAGCTGCCCTGGAAGCAATTGATCCAGCCGACCATCGACCTGGCCGCCAAGGGCATGGTCATGACCGACGACGAGGCGATCACCCTGACTGAGCGCCGCACGGCGCTGGGCAAGGATCCGGGCGCGCTGAAGGCGTTCTACAAGGCCGACGGTTCGACCTACGGACCTGGAGAGGTGTTCAGGAACCGCGATCTGGTCTGGACGCTGAAGCAGATCCAGGCGCGGGGCGCCGACGGCTTCTATCGCGGCCCGGTCGCCGAGCGGCTGGTGGCCGGCGTCCAGGCCGGCGGCGGGGTGATGACCCTCGAGGACCTGGCCGGCTACCGCGCCAATGTGCTGGAGCCGATCTGGTCGGACTATCGCGGCCTGAAGATCGCCTACATGCCGCCGACCTCGGCCGCCTCAAGCGTCGCCGAGGTGATGAACATCCTCGAGCAGTTTCCGATGCAGTCCTACGGCTGGGGCGGCGTGCAGAGCATGCACGTCCTGTCCGAGGCCCTGAAGATCGGCACGGTCGATCGCCGCTACTCCGGCGGCGGCCCGCAGTGGAAGACCCCGGCCGCAGGCCTGGCCAGCAAGGCCTTCGCCAAGGAACGCGCCAAGCTGATCTCGATGGACCGGTCGCTCGACGCCGCCAGCCTGCCGCCGCTCGATCCGCACCCCTATGAGAGCCCCGACACCACCCACTATTCGGTGGCCGACAAGTTCGGCAACGTGGTGACCAACACCTACACGCTCTCCTCGTCGTACGGCGCGCATGTGGTCGCGCCCGGCACCGGCTTCCTGCTGAACAACTCCCTAGCCAATTTCGACTGGGGCGGCCGCGCGCAGAGCCTGGGCAACAAGCCCGAGCCCGGCAAGCGGGCGCAGTCGACGATCTCGCCGATCCTGGTGTTCAAGGACGACAAGCCGTGGCTGGCCACCGGCACGCCCGGCGGCGGCACCATCGTCTCGACCATGGTCCAGGTGCTGGTCAATGTGATCGACTACGGCCTGAACATCTCCGAGGCCGTGCAGCGCCCGCGCATCTCCCAGGGCGGTCCCGACGCGCCGATCCAGCTGGAGGAGTCGATCCCCGAGGATCTGGTCGCCGGGCTGAAGGCCAAGGGGCATGCGGTTCAGCGCTCCCAGATCATCGGCAGCACCCAGTCGATCATGATCGGGCCGGACGGCGTCTTCTACGGCGCGGCTGACACGCGCCGTCCCGACGCCGAGGCCGTGGGCGTGCGAGTCTTCTAGTCAGCCAACGTCTCGTCTCGCCGCCTCCTGGCCCGTAAGAACGCGGCGAGGCGGCGAGCGGCGCCCCCTGAACGCCCCCGATGTGCATGCCGCGCGGTCTACGCTTAGCAACCGCCGAACAATCACCTTGGAGCGTTGTGCATGAAGCTGTGGGGCCAGATTTCCGTCGAGCTTGACGTCGGAGACTATGTCGAGGCCGCCGACCATCAGAAGCGGCTGGAGGACATCCTGGCGCAGGTGCAGGCGATCTATCCGGCCGCGACGCTAGCCATGCGCGAGCGCCGCCAGCGTCGCCCGACCCCGGCGGTGCGGGCGTTGCCGCCCAATGCCGGAACCGGGCGCTTGAACGTCTATTCGGAGTCCTGATCGCTCATGCGCCCGAAGGACACCTTGCTAGAGGCCCTGGCCCTGTTTCGCGGGCTCAACGCCTCGATCACCGTCAATGAGATCATCAGCTTCCTCTACACCTGCGAGAACGAGGGGCTGAGCGTGCAGGAGCTGGCCTTCGTCGCGAAGATGACCGAGCCGACCGCTTCGCGCAGCATTCGCTCCTTCGGGCCGCCAGGGGCCGAGTGGGCGCGGGCGCCGGCCTGTGGCCTGGTGGAGGCGTTCATCAATCCGCAGGACGGGCGCAGCCGGGTCCTGCATCTGACCGCGGCGGGCAGGGAGGTGCGCCAGCGCCTGGACGAGATCATCAGGAAGGGTGTCGGCGTCGCCGCCTGATTTCATCGCGGAAATCGGATTGTTGGCCGCGCCCGCCGACAATTGGACGCGCGCGCGTCGCGGTTCGTCGCGAAATCGATGACGCGCGCCACCGGGCGCCGCCATCGTCCGCGCGTATCTCGAAGGGGGCGTGGATGGAGCTGCAACTCGACCGACTGGACATGCGCATCCTGTCGGCGCTTCAGGAATCCAACCAGACCAGCGCCCAGGAACTGGCCGACCGGGTGCCGCTGTCGGCCTCGGCGATCCAGCGGCGGATCCGGTCCTATCGTCATAGCGGGGTGATCACCGCCGACGTTTCGGTGCTCAATCCGAAGGTGAGCGGCGAGCACATCTCGGTGGTCCTGCTGATCCAACTCGCCCAGCAGGGACCGGTGAGCGCCGCCGACGTTCGCGGCCGGCTGGGCCGCTCGCCGCAGGTTCAGGTGATCATGGAGATCGCCGGGGCCTACGATCTGATGTGCATCGCCATGTTCGAGAGCATGGAGAGCTTCAACGCCTTCGCCGACGCGCAGATCGCCGGTCACCCGTCCGTCGGGCGTTACGAGGCGATCTTCGTCCGTCGCCGCGTGAAATTTGGAACCACGATCCCGCTCTAAGGCTCGACCGCCGCCTGCAATACGAGCGCCAGGCGTTTACGCAGGTTGGCCTGACCTTCTTCGTCCAGGTCGTGGTCGGCGCTGATCGCCTGGGACATGCAGACGCCCATGATCAGGTCTCCGGCCAGACGCGCGCGCACATCGGCGTGAGGGCCGCCCAAGTAGGCGGCGAACGGGTCATGGAAATGGGTGCGCATCGAGCGCCGCAGCGGTTCGGCTGCGGCCGGCGACGAGGCCGAACGCAGCATGATGAGCAGGTACTCGACCCCCTGATCGACGTCGCGATCATCGAGTATCTTGGCGGCGACCCGTGTACCGAAATCACCCAGCTCGCCCTCGAACAGATCCGAGGAGTCGGGCGCGCAATTCAACACCTCGACGAACAGCTCTTCCTTCGATCCGAAATACCGAGACACGAGAGCAGCGTCGACTTTGGCGGCGGCGGCGATCTCGCGGAGACTCGCCCCGTCGTAGCCTTCCTTCGCAAAGCGGTGATGCGCCGCGTCTAGGATGGCCTGCCGTGTCGCGGCTGCGTTCCGCGTGCGGCCAGGGGCCGGTAGATCGGTCATTTCTTTGTTTCGCACCCTTGTTGTCATCGCTTGTTGACTTATGTAGGAGGTGTGGCTGTAAAAGTCATCAACCGTTGACTTGGGCGCCTCCCCGCGCCTGGTGGGATAATTCATGCGATCGTTTTTCGCGCCGTTGATCGCAACGGCTGCTGCTGCATTGGTTTTGGCTGGATGCAGCAAGGCCGAAGGGCCACCTCAAATGCCGGCGCCGCAGGTGTCGGTGGCGACACCCCTGCGGCAATCCGTCGTCGATTGGGACGACTTCACCGGCCGCTTCGAGGCGCCTGAGCGCGTCGATGTGCGGGCTCGCGCTGGCGGCTATCTGCAAAGCGCCAACTTCCGCGAGGGCCAGTTCGTCCAGAAGGGGCAACTGCTGTTCCAGCTGGATCCGCGCCCGGCCCAGGCGCAGCTGTCCGCCGCCCGCGCCCAGGCCCAGCTCGCCGCCAGCGACCTGGTCCGCGCCGAGAGCCTGTTGAAGGCCCAGGCGATCAGCCGCGAGGAATACGACAGCAAGCGCGCCGCCAACGAGGTGGCGCAGGCGACCGTGCGGGCGCGTGCGCTCGATCTCGAATTCACCCGCGTGACCGCGCCGGTTTCCGGCGTCGTCTCCGACCGCCGCGTCGACCCGGGCAATGTGATCTCCGGCGGCGGCTCCGGCGCCGACGTCCTGACCACCATCGTCTCGACCACCCCGATCCACTTCGTGTTCGACGCGTCGGAAGCTCAGCTTCTGAAGAACCAGCGTCAGACCGGGAAGGGCGGCAAGGTCCAGATCCGTCTGCAGGACGAGGCCGACTATCGTTGGACCGGCCAGATCGACTTCACCGACAACAGCCTCGACAACGCCTCCGGCGCGGTGCGCATGCGCGCCGTGGTCGCCAACCCGAACGGCTTCCTGAAGCCCGGGATGTTCGGCAAGGCCAAGGTCGAGGGCGGCCAAGCCTATGACGCCATGCTGGTGCCCGAAGACGCGATCGTCGCCGACGGCGCCCGCAAGGCGGTGAACGTGGTCGCGGCCGACGGCTCGGTGACCATGAAGCCTGTGACGCTGGGTCCGCTCAGCCAGGGCCTGCGGGTCATCCGCACCGGCGTGCGGCCTGACGACAAGATCATCGTCAACGGCGCGGCCCGGATGATGATGCCGGGTCAGAAGGTCAAGGCCACCCTGGTCAAGATCACGCCCAAGGGCGCGGCTGAACGCACGACGACTGTCACCATTCCCGTGGCCTCCAGCGCCACCCCCGCCGGCGCTCAGTAGCGCCAGGCAACGGGACAGGACCTCATGCGCTTTTCGCACTTCTTCATCGATCGCCCGATTTTCGCGGGCGTCATCGCGGTGTTCATCACCCTGATCGGGGCTTTCGCCCTGCCGTTGCTGCCGCTCGCGCAGTACCCGGACATCGCGCCACCGACCATCGCGGTCACCGCCGTCTATCCGGGCGCCTCGGCCTAGACACTGGCCGAGACGGTCGCTGCGCCTATCGAGCAGGAGATCAACGGCGTCGAGGACATGCTCTACATGACCTCGTCGTCGACCGCCGACGGCATGGCGACGATCTCGGTCACCTTCAAACCCGGCACTGACCTCGATGCGGCTCAGGTTCTGGTTCAGAACCGGGTCGCCCTGGCCGAACCACGCCTGCCCGAGCAGGTGCGCCAGACCGGCGTGACCGTGAACAAGCAGCTTTCCGGCTTCCTGCTCATCGTGGCCCTGACTTCCAAGGACCCGAACGCCGATCTCGACTATATCGGCAACTACGCCAACTCGACGCTGCGCGACCGCTTGCTGCGGATCGACGGGGTCGGCGGCGTGCAGGTGTTCGGCGGCGGCTTCTATTCGATGCGGGTCTGGATCGACCCCGGCAAGGCCGCAGCCCGTAACCTGACCTCCGGCGAAATCGTCGCCGCGCTTCGGGCCCAGAACGTCCAGGCCGCCGGCGGCGCGCTTGGCCAGGCTCCGTCCGACACCGGCGCGGCCTACCAGCTGCCGGTCCAGGTCCAGGGTCGTCTGGCCGATCCCGAAGAGTTCGGGAATATCGTTATCCGCACTGACGCCGACGGCCGCGTGACCCGCGTTCGTGACGTCGCGCGTGTCGAACTCGGCGCGCAGGACTACGGGATGCGCGGCTACTTCAGCGGCGATCGCGGTATCGGTCTGGCGATCGTCCAGCAGCCGGGATCGAACGCGCTGGCTACGGCCGCCGAGGTCATGAAGGCGGTCGAGGAACTGAAGCCGACGATGCCCCAGGGCGTCAGCTACATGATCCCCTACAACCCGACCGAGTTCGTGCAGGCGTCGGTGGCGTCGGTTCAGAGCACGCTGTTCGAAGCGGTGATCCTGGTGGTCATCGTCATCATGGTCTTCCTGCAAACCTGGCGCGCGGCGATCATTCCGATCATCGCCATCCCGGTGGCGCTGGTCGGCACCTTCGCGATCCAACTGGCGCTCGGCTATTCGCTCAACTCGCTGTCGCTGTTCGCCCTGGTTCTCGCCGTCGGCATCGTCGTCGATGACGCCATCGTCGTCGTCGAGGCGGTCGAGCGAAACATCAAGCTAGGCATGACTCCACGGGAGGCGTCCTATCGAACCATGGACGAGGTGTCGGGCGCCCTGATCGCCATCGGCCTGGTGCTGCTGGCCGTGTTCGTGCCGACCGCCTTCATGCCCGGCATCCCCGGCATGTTCTTCCGCCAGTTCGCCGTGACGATTTCGGCGGCCTCGGTGATCTCCCTGATCGTGTCGCTGACCCTGTCGCCAGCGCTCGCCTCGATCCTGCTCAAGCCGCATGTCGAGCACGACGCCAACTCCGGCCCGCGCTGGATGAGGCCGATCAAGTACGTCGGTCACAAGTTCAACTCCGGCTTCGACTGGCTGAGCGACAAGTACGGCGCCCTGACCGCACGTCTCGTGCGGGCCGGGATGATCATGCTGGTGCTCTATGCCGGTCTGATCCTGATGACCGGATGGCGGCTGACCGCCACCCCGGCTGGGTTCATCCCGCAACAGGACCAAGGCTTCCTGATCGGGGTCGTCCAACTTCCGCCGGGCGCCTCGCTCGAACGGACGGACGCGGTGGTCCGCAAGGCCAGCGCCATCCTCATGGACACCCCCGGCGTCCAGAACGTCGCGGCCTTCGCCGGTCTCGACGGGGCGAGCTTCTCGTCCAGTTCGAACGGCGGCGTGTTCTTCGTGAAGCTCGACGACTGGTCCAAGCGCGGCAAGGACCAGACGGCCGAGGCCATGGCCGGTCAGGTCATGGGCCGGTTGGGCGGCATCCAGGAAGCCAATATCTTCTTCCTGGCGCCTCCGCCTGTCGAAGGCATGGGCAACGCTGGCGGCTTCAAGATGATGGTCCAGGACCGTTCGGGCGCCGGTTATCATGCGCTGGAACAGGCCGCCAACGGCCTGGTCGGCGCCGCCGCCCAGTCGCCGGAAACCACCGTCGGGGTGTTCTCGCAGTTCAACACCGGTTCGCCGCGTCTGAGCGCCGAGATCGATCGCGACAAGGCGCTGTTGATGGGCGTGCAGCCCGGCGACATCTACGCCGCGCTCGGGACCTATCTTGGCTCGACCTATGTGAACGACTTCAACCTGCTCGGCCGCACGTTCCGCGTGACCGCCCAGGCCGAGGCCGAAGCCCGGGACGATCCGGCCGACATCGCCGCGATCAAGGTCCGTTCCGCCGCCGGCGGCATGGTGCCCTTGGGCTCGCTGGCGACCATCAAGGACGAAACCGGTCCGATCCGTGTTGTTCGCTACAACATGTTCCCGGCCGCCGAAGTCCAGGGCGGGGCGCCTCCCGGCGTTGCGTCGGGTGATGCGCTGGCGACCATGGAGCAACTCGCGGCGAAGAACCTTCCGCAGGGCTTCAGCTACGAGTGGACCGAACTCGCCTACCAGGAGAAGGCGGCTGGCAGCTCCGCTGTCCTGGTCTTCGCCCTGGCCGTCGTGTTCGTGTTCCTGGTGCTGGCCGCCCAGTACGAGGCCTTCACCTTGCCGCTGGCGGTCATCCTGATCGTGCCGATGTGTATTCTGGCGGCCATGGTGGGGGTCAATCTGCGAGGCCAGGACAACAACATCCTGACTCAGATCGGTCTGATCGTGCTGGTGGCTCTGGCGGCCAAGAACGCCATCCTGATCGTGGAGTTCGCCAAGCAGTCGGAGGAGAACGACGGGGTTGACCGCTTCGAGGCGGCCATCCGGGCGGCTCGCACCCGTCTGCGGCCGATCTTGATGACCTCCTTCGCCTTCATCCTGGGGGTGTTGCCGCTGGCGATCGCCACCGGGCCCGGCGCGGAAATGCGTCAGGCCTTGGGGACCGCGGTGTTCTTCGGGATGATCGGGGTGACGTTCTTCGGCCTGATCTTCACGCCGGTCTTCTACGTCCTCTGCCGCGCCCTGGCCGCCAAGCTTCCGCAGCCGAAGCGCAAGGAGAAGGACTATCCCACCACCGGTGGCGGCACGCCGCACCATCCGATCGAGTACGAAGGAGGCGCCAAGTGATCCGCCGTTCGCTTATCACCGCCCTCCTGTCGGCGTCGGCGCTCAGCGCCTGCGCGGTGGGGCCCAGCTACCAGGCGCCGGGGCCGATCGCCTCGGCGCAGGGGCCCTTCGTCAGCGCCGAGCCCACGATCGCCACCGCGCAAGCGCCTCCGGGCGACTGGTGGCGGCTGTTCCAGGACCCGACCCTCGACGGTCTGGTCCAGGAGGCGCTGGTCGCCAACAAGGACATCGCCGTCGCCGCGGCCAACCTCTCCCGCGTCCGCGCGGTGCTGAGCGAGAGCCGCGCCGGCCTGCTGCCGTCGACCACCGCCTCGGCGGCCGGCCAGCGGGTGCGCAGCCAGAACCCCGTGAACGGCCAGTTCGCGGACGCCGACAACTATTCGGCCGGCTTCGACATGTCCTACGAGGTCGACCTGTTCGGCCGCGTTCGTCGTAACCTGGAGGCCAACCGCGCCGACGCCGCCGCGGCCCAGGCCGCGCTGGACGTGGTGCGCGTCTCGGTCGCCGCCGAGACGGCGCGCGCCTTCGCCGACATCTGCGCCGCCAACGCCCAGATCTCGGTGGCCAAGCAGACCTTGGAGCTGCAGCAGCAGACCCACGACGTCACCGTGCGGCAACTCGATGCGGGCCGGGGCACGGCGCTGGACACCTCCAGCGCGGCGACCCAGCTCGAAACCACGCGGGCGACCTTGCCGCCGCTGGAAGCGCAGCGCTCGTCGGCCCTGTTCCGCCTGGCGCTGCTGACCGGCAAACCGCCGGCGGAAGCTCCCAGCGCGGTGCTGGCCTGCAAAGCCGTGCCTCAAGTGGCCGCGGCCCTGCCGGTCGGCGACGGCGCGTCCATGCTGGCTCGCCGCCCTGACGTGCGTCAGGCCGAGCGTGAACTGGCCGCCGCCACTGCGCGGATCGGCGTGGCCACGGCCTCGCTCTATCCTTCGGTGAGCATCGGCGGATCGATCTCGACTGCGGCGGCCAACAGCGGCGATCTCGGCGACGACTATCAGTTCAATGTCGGGCCGCTGATCAGCTGGAACTTCCCGAACATCGCCGCCAGCCGGGCTCGCATCCGTCAGGCCGGCGCCAGCGCTGAGGCGGCGCTCGCCAACTTCGATAAGGCCAACCTCACGGCCCTGCAGGAGACCGAGACCGCGCTCACCCAGTACGCCCGCGAACTCGACCGCCGCACGGCCCTGCGCCGCGCCCGGGACGAGGGGGCCAAGGCCGTCCGCCTCGCGCGCCTGCGCAACGAGGCCGGCGTCGACAGCCTCCTGACCCTGCTGGTCGCTGAAAAGAACCTGGCGCAGCTGGAGGCCCAGCTCGCCCAATCCGACGCCCAGGTCACCACCAACCAGATCGCCCTCTTCAAGGCGCTGGGCGGCGGCTGGACCCAAGGCTAGACGACGAAACGGCGGGCTCCCTTCCGGGGAGCCCGCCGCTACGCCCCGGCTATCGCTCCTAGCTGCGGCAGAAATTCTCCATTGTGACGCTAACTCCTATCGACAAGCTAGGAATGTAAGCGGCTGCGCTCAGCGCCGCGTCCGTCACGGGAGACCACGATGACTCAATCCACGCGCCCCGCGCGTCGAACCCTGCTGGCCGCAGGCGCGGCCCTCGCCGTGGTCATGGCCGGCCCGGCCGCAGCCCAGAGCGCCGCGGACGCCATTCATCAACGGGTGCTGACCCTCGACAGCCATGTCGACGTGCTGCTGCCGGGCGCCAATCCGCGCAGCTTCGCCGCCGATGGAAAGTCGTTCTCGGAGCTGTCGAAGCTGCGGGCGGGCGGCGTCGACGCGCTGGTCTACGCCGTCGCGGTGTCGACTGGTCCGAGGACGCCGGAGGGCTACGCCGCGGCCCGCGCCGAGGCCGACGCCAAGCTGGCCGCCATCCGCAAGATCGCCGCCGATCATCCCAGCGACATCGCCATCGCGCTGTCGGCTGACGAAGTCCGCCAGATCGTGGGGCAGGGGAAGGTGGCCATCCTGATCGGCTTCCTGAACGCCTATTCGCTGGGTGACGACGTCGCCGGCTTTGACCGGCTGCAGAGGCAGGGCGTGCGGGTCGCGGGCCTGACCCACGCGGGGAACAACGCCTTCGCCGATTCGTCGCGGCCCCAGGCCGGGGCGGGCGAGGAGCACGGCGGCCTGTCGCCGCTGGGGAAGGCCGCGGTGGCGCGGCTGAACGATCTGGGCGTCCTGATCGACATCTCCCAACTCACCCCCAAGGGCGTGTTCCAGGTGCTGGAACTGTCGCGCGCGCCGGTGGTGGCGACGCACTCGGCCGCCCGCACCCTGGCCGACCACGCGCGCAATCTGTCCGACGCCGAGCTGGACGCCATCAAGGCCAAGGGCGGGGTGGTGCAGGTGACGCCGTTCAACAGCTATCTCTTGCCGCAGGCGCCCGACTATCCGGCTCGGCTCGCGGCGTTGCGGACCCGCTACGGGCTGGATCCGACCAAGAGCGGCTACCAGGGCGGGGACGACCTGGGCCAGCCCCAGCGCGACGCCTTCTTCGTCGCCTACAAGGCCCTGTCGCCCCAGGCGAACGTGAAGACCTATGTCGATCACATCGACTACATCGCCCGGAGGATCGGAGTGGAGCACGTCGGGATCGGCACCGATTTCAATCACGGCGCGGGCATCGAGGGGTTCAAGGACGAGAGCCAAGCCCCGGCCGTCACACGCGAACTGGTGGCTCGCGGCTATAGCGAAACGGAGGTCGCCCAGATCTGGGGCGGCAACTTCCTGAGGGTGCTGAAGACTGCAGAGGCGGCGGCGAAGCCTTAGTCTGGAGCAGCGAGAGCGTCCTGCGCGGCCGTTCGAAGACGTCAGCACACAAGAGGCGGCGAGTCCGAGATTCGCCTGGCATGGAACCGGTCGGATTGCGTGAGCATTCAAGCTCAACCAACCCGGTGGATTGGATGAGTATTCAAGCCCAACGAGAAGAGGAGGTACGAATATGGTCCGACTGACAAATCCCGCGGCGAGCGTACGGCTCGTCGCTGTTTTGGTGGTGGGTGCATTGAGTCTCAGCGCCTGCGCGACGCAGAAGTATGTGGACGAGCAGATCGCTGGTGTGAACAGCCGCATCGGCACGGTCGACGCCAAGGCGCAGGACGCGATCCAGCGCGCCGACGCCGCCTCGAGCGCCGCCCAGGCCGCCGCGGCCGACGCCCGAAACGCCAACGAGCGTCTTGACCAGCTGACCCCGAGGGTCGATCGCCTCGAGCAACGCCCAGCGAAGGTGCCGAGAAACTGATGGGCGTAGTTGGGACGTTCCAGGCCGATAGGCGTTCGCTATCAGCGCCAGCTTAGTGTTGGGCGCTGGGTTCGGGAGCAAGGTTTATGCGCGATGCTCCGAGAGCGGTCGTGACGGCTTGGGCGCTTTGCCTAGGCGTGCTGTCGGCCGGGGTGCTCTTGCCCTCGGTCGCCGGCGCGCAGGCGACGGATCAGGTTGACGACGGCGCGACGCTCGCGTCGGAGGCGGTGGTGCAGGTCGCGGACTGGGTTATCGCCTCTCGCGACAACAACGGCCTGCCGTTCGTCATCATCGACAAGGCCGCCGCCGAGGTGTTCGTCTTTGGCCCGAGCGGCCAATTGAGGGGCGCGGCCCCGGCCCTGATCGGCTTGGCTCGCGGTGATGATTCCGTACCCGGGATCGGCGATCGCGAACTCTCCAAGATCCGCCCGGAGGAGCGCACCACCCCGGCCGGCCGTTTCCTGGCCGGGTTCGGCCCCAGCGCGCACGGCGGCGATGCTCTTTGGGTGGACTATGAGACCGCGGTCTCGCTGCACCCGGTGGTCACCAGCAACGCCAAGGAACGCCGCCTTCAGCGTCTGCAGACGCCGACCCCGGACGACAACCGCATCACCTTTGGCTGTATCAATGTCCCGGCCGCCTTCTATCAGGAGCTTGTGCTCCCGGCCTTCACGGGCACGAACGGGATCGTCTACGTCCTGCCGGAAACCAGAGCGCTGGACCAGGTTTTCCCCAGTTTCCGGTCGCAGGCGACCCACACTACGGGCCTCGTCGCGGCAAGCGCCGCCCCGGAGCCATCGGCCGCAACCGGCCTGGCCGCCAACGGACTTCCCGGAAGTTTGGATGCTCATTAGCGCGGCGCGGCCTGCGATCGCGCCGCGCTAACGCCCCGGGCGCGAGCAATCATTTTCGACGCCGCTAGATGATTTTGGATGCTTGTGCGCAGGCCCTGTTATCCAGCCTGATTGGCGGACTTCACGGGTCTCTGGGCGGGAAATCACCCCGCGACAGCAGGGGAAAATTGGTCGGAGTGGCAGGATTCGAACCTGCGACCCCCGCGTCCCGAACGCGGTGCTCTACCAGACTGAGCCACACTCCGACTTTGGAGGGCGCCTTATAGGGGAGGCTCGTCTGCGCCGCAAGCATCTCCGCGTGCGCCAAAAAGAACCTTTTTCGGGGCGTTGCATCCGGCGAACTGTTGGGCTATCTCCACGCCCTCGCCGCGGGGCGACTATCCCGCGAGCCGTTCCTGCTGGGGAATGGTGTAATGGTAACACTGCGGTTTTTGGTACCGTCATTCTAGGTTCGAGTCCTAGTTCCCCAGCCACTTCCTCCTAAGAGATCAGCCGGACCTCCGGCCCAGTCCTCAGCGGACTTCACGACGCCATTCTAGCCGCCACTGTCGGAGTTCTCGCCCAGCCTATCGCCGCGCGTGACGACCTATTCCGTCAGGACGCTGATGATCATCGGGATCGCGAAGCCGAGGAAGAGGCCGAAGGTCACCAGCAGGGCCACGAGGACGAAGGCGTATTCCGGGCTTTTGCCGGCCAAGCGAGGCGGGCTCTCATGGATGGCTTTGGGCATGACCTGGATCTCGTCGTTGATCTCAGATCAACGGGGCGGCGCAGTCAGGGTTCCGCGCCGCGCCTCGGCGGGGCTAGGCCCCGCCCAGCGTCAGGCCCGCCGCGTCCGGTGCGGTCGATGCGCCGCCGTTCAGGGCCTTCTGCATCCAGACGATGTCGACCCAGCGGCCGTGCTTCCAGCCGAGCGCCTTGCCGACCCCGGCGGGCTTAAAGCCCAGCGACGTGTGCAGGCCGATAGAGCCGGCGTTCTGGCTGTCGCCGATCACCGCCACCACCTGGCGGACGCCAAAGGCTTCGCAGGCGTCCAGCACGCCTGTGAGCACCGCCTTGCCGACCCCGCGGCCGAGGGCGTCAGGGGCGATATAGACGCTGTCCTCGACGGTGTAGCGATAGGCCGCGCGCGGCCGGAACGGGCCGGCATAGGCGAAGCCCAGCACCTGGCCCGCCTCCTCGGCCACCAGATGGGGCAGGCCGCGCTCAATGATGGCCAGGCGGCGGGCGGCCATGTCCTCGGCCGAGGGTGGAACTTCCTCGAAGGTGCCGAAGCCGTGCAGGACATGGTGGCCGTAGATGGCGGCGAGGGCGCCGACGTCCTGCGGCGTCGATGGTCTGACGATCATTTCTCCCAGCCCCGTTCGTTCGCCCAGATCGCGAAAGCGTAGTCGAGGGCGATCTCCTTGAGGAAGTCGAACCGCCCCGAGGCGCCGCCGTGGCCGGCCTCCATGTTGATCTTGAGCAGGATGGGAGCGTCGCCTGTCGAATATTGGCGCAGCTTGGCCACCCATTTTTCGGGCTCCCAATAGGTGACGCGGGGGTCCGACAGGCCGCCGGTGGCCAGCACCGGCGGATAGGCCTGGGCGGCGACCTGGTCATAGGGGCTGTAGCTGGCGATGCGGTCGTAGGCCTCCGGGTCCTCGATGGGGTTGCCCCATTCGGGCCACTCGGGCGGGGTGAGCGGCAGGGAGGTGTCGCTCATGGTGTTCAGCACGTCGACGAAGGGCACCGCCGCGATGATCCCGGACCAGAGGTCTGGCCGCAGATTGACCACAGCGCCCATCAGCATCCCGCCGGCCGAGCCGCCATAGGCCACCATGCGGCCGGCCTTGCCGTAGCCCTCGCCCGACAGGTGCTCGGCGCAGGCGATGAAGTCGGTGAAGGTATTGGTCTTCTTGTCCTTGCGGCCGTCGAGGAACCAGCCCCAGCCCTTGTCGGAGCCGCCGCGGATATGGGCCACCGCCCAGATCCATCCTCGGTCCACCAGGCTGAGATTGCGGATCGAGAAGCTGGGCTCCATGGCGTGGCCGTAGGAGCCGTAGCCGTAGAGCAGCAGCGGCGCCGAGCTGTCCAGCGGCGTGTCCTTCAGCATCAGGACGGTGATCGGCACCTGCGCGCCGTCCTTGGCCGCGGCGTAGAGGCGGCGCGCGACATAGCGGGCCGGATCGTGGCCGGAGGGGATTTCCTGGGTCTTGCGCAGGGTCCGCTCGCGGCTCGTCATGTCGTAGTCGAACCACTGCCGGGGCGTGGTCGGGGACTGATAGACGAAGCGGGTGAGGGCGGTGTCGTACTCGAACCCGCCCTCCAGCGAGAGGGCGTAGGCCTCCTCGTCGAAGGCGATCTCGTGCTCCTCGCCGTCGCGAGGCATGACTACGATGCGGTCGTTGGCGTTGACCCGTTCGGCTCGGACCAGATGGCCGGCGAAGGCCGCGAAGCCGGTGATGAAGCGGCCCGGCTGGTGGGCGACGAAATCGGTCCAGGTCGAGCGGGCCGGGATCTCGGCGTCGGAGGTCGTCAGCTTGAAGTCCACGGCCTCGTCGGCGTTGGTGCGGATCACCCAGCGGTCGGTCCAGTGGTCGAGGTCGTATTTTACGCCGATCTGCCGGGGTTCGGCGACGAACGGCGGTCGGGTCGGCTCGGCGGCTGGGATCAGCCAGATCTCGGTGGTCTCCTGATTGCCGACATGGACGACGATATGGCTGTCGTCGGAGGTCGTGCCGATCCCGAGGAACATGCCCTCGTCGGCTTCCTCATAGACCAGCACGTCATCGCCGCCGCGCGCCGGGCGGCGGAAGACCTTGGACGGGCGGGCGTTCTCGTCGCGCCAGATCCAGAACAGCCATTGGCTGTCGGGTGAGAAGGTGAAGTCGCCATAGGCGCTGTCGACGGCGTGTTCGAGGGTCTCGCCGGTCGCCAGGTCCTTGACCCGGATGGTGTAGTACTCCGAACCCTGCTCGTCGGCGGCCCAGGCGTAGAGCCGGTGGTCGGGGCTGTGATGAGCCGCGCCGACCTGGAAGAAGGCCTTGTCCTTGGCCAGGGCCACCTCGTCCAGCAGCACCACCTCGCCGTCGCCGCGCCCGCGCGGCCGGCGGCCGTGGATGGGGTGCTCGGCGCCGATCTCGTAGCGCACATAATAGTCCCAGGCGCCGTCGGGCGCAGGGACCGAGGAGTCGTCCTCCTTGATGCGGCCTTTCATCTCGGCGAACAGCTGGGCCTGCAGGGCCTCGGTCCCGGCCAGCAGCGCCTTGGTGTAGGCGTTCTCGGCGTCCAGGTGCTCGCGGATATCGGCGCGCAGGACCTTGGGGTCGCGCAGGACCTCTCGCCAGTTGTCGTCCTTCATCCAGGCGTAGTCGTCGGTGCGCGTGCGCCCGAGTTGTTCGATGACTTTGGGATCGCGGCGGGCGACGGGGGGCGTGGGAGCGGTCATGGACCGTTACATGCGATGGCCCGGGCTCAGGCTCAAGGTTCGACGCGAATTCCGTCCTGGCGCCGCACTGTCACTGCGAAGACACGCGGCGAAGGAACGCATGTCATGGCGACATCAAGGCGCGTTGCCTTAGCCATGTTCTTAACCACCTACTGCAAGTGTCGGATACATACGAATTCAGTAGTTAGGGGCGTCAATGGCTTGGGACCTTGCGGTGGAGTTGATCCATGCGACGGTTCAGCTTGAGCAACCGTTGGGCGACGGCACGCGGACCGTCGGCACGGGGTTTCTGATCGCCGAGACCGCGCCGGACGGCACGCCTCGCACCGTCCTGGTCACCGCCAACCATGTGCTGTCCAAGATGCCGGGCGCCGAGGCGCGCATCGGCTATCGCATCGCCAACCCGGACGGCAGCTGGAGCTATTCGCCCCAGACCGTGCGCATCCGTGACGCCGCCGGCGGCAAGCTGTGGACGCAGCATCCCTCGCGCGACGTCGCCGCCATCTCGATCAAGGCGCCCGACGAGTTCGCCAAGGCGGCCATTCCGCTCAGCTGGCTGGCGCAGGACGACACCTTCCAGACCAATCAGGTCGGGGCGGGCGACGAGATGATGGCGCTGGGTTTCCCGCGCGGATTGGCCGCCAACCAGGCCGGCTTTCCGATCCTGCGGGCGGGCCGTGTGGCCTCGTTCCCGGTGGCGCCGGCCCAGGTCTTCCCGACCTTCCTGCTGGATTTCACGGTTTTCCCGGGCAATTCCGGCGGGCCGGTGTTCATGTCCCAGGCGGCGCGGCGGCGGGTCGGGGCGACCGAGGCCCACGAGGTTCAGTTCATCGCCGGCCTGCTGACCCAGCAGGTGGAGTTGAACAGCGAACGCCTGGAGATCGGCATCGTCACCCACGCCAAGTTCATCCGCGAGACCCTGGCCCTGATGGACGATCCGCAGGCGCCGATCACCCAGGCCCGCAATGAGGTGGTGACGGGCGCCAGGGCCGCCTCAGCGGAAGAAGCGGTGTCCCGGGACTAGCTTTCGGGCCGGGTTTGCGACGAAGCGCGGCCTGAACACGACGGGCGTGTTTGATCGGGGCGGCTGCTGGAGGTGTTATCGCGCGCTCCAGCTTGGCCGCCGCCGAGCGTCTCCCGGACATTGATTTCTGATGCGTTTTGCCCTGATCACTCTCGCCGCCTGCGTGGCCGCGACCTCGTGTGTCGCCGCGCCTGTTCCACAACCTCGGACCGCCGCCGCCGTCCCGCTGTTCCCGGGCTTGGCCCTCACCGGCGAGGAGCCGGTCGCCGAGGGCGGCGAGGTGCTGATGAACGAGAACGATCCGATCGCCTTCGTGTCGGGCGTGAAGCGCGCCTACGTCGTCGCGGTGACGCCCGAGGAGGTTCACGGCTTCTACCTCGGCAAGCTGGGCGGCAAGGTCGACTACAGCTCCGAGGATGGACATGAGAGCATTCGGCCAGGGGGCTCGACGCCGGTGATCCTGTCGCTCGACGCGCACGGCTTCGATGTTGAGCTGGGCCCCGATGGCCGCGACATGCCCGGCGCGAAGAAACGCGGGCTGCTGACCAAGTTTCGCAAGCCGCTAGCGAGCGGGGAATGGGTGCAGGAAAGCCAGTTCCAGTGGATCGTGCGCGACGCCAAGGGCGATCTGCGTAGCTTCCACGTGTCCGTTCAGGACCAGGGGCTGGCGCGTGATTGGTCCAGCTATCGGCCCAACACGGTGGTCGAGATCACGGTCAATCAGTTCAGGCAGTAGCCGTTCGCGGCTTCAAGAACCCCTGGACCTCGCGGGAAATCCCGCGAGGTCCAGATGGCGGATCGCTCCGCGCAGGGCGCGGCTCTTAGGCGCCGTAGACGACCGAAATGGTCTCGGCGATGCAGGCGGGCTTGGTCTCGCCTTCGATCTCGATGGTGCACTCGTTCTTCAGCTGCATGCCGCCGGCCTTGGCCTCGGCGCCGATCAGCTTCTGGCGCATGCGCACGCGCTTGCCGACGCGAACCATGTTGATGAAGCGCACCTTGTCGGAACCGTAGTTGATGCCGCGGGTCACGCCCGAGATCGGCAGCATGCCGGCGCCCAGGAACGGGATCAGCGACAGGGTCAGGTAGCCGTGAGCGATCGGGCCGCCGATTTCCTTGGTGGCGCGCTCGACGTCCACGTGGATCCATTGATGGTCGCCGGTGGCTTCGGCGAATTGATTGACGCGTTCTTGGGTGATTTCCACCCAATCCGACACGCCGACTTCTTGGCCCACCAGGCCAGGCAGGTCCTTGAACTCCACCGGGTTCATCGTCTTCTCCCAAATCGAATTGAAACAGGTGTTCGAGGTCTAGCAGTTGCCGAGCCTTGAGCAACTCTTTGACGTCGCCGAAAGGGACTTTAAAGAGCGCCCTATGCAACGAGCTCTCAGCGTCAGCCGGATGACCGGCAACAAGTCGACCTTCCCCGACTGGTATCAAGCCATCGTCCGCGAGGCGGACATGGCCGAGGTCAGCCCCGTGCGCGGGTCGATGATCATCAAACCGTGGGGCTATGGGGTCTGGGAGCGCATCCAGCACACCATGGATCGCCGCATCAAGGAGATGGGCGTCGATAACGCCTACTTCCCGCTGTTCATCCCGCTGAGCTTCTTCGCCAAGGAGGCCGAGCACGTCGAGGGCTTCGCCAAGGAAATGGCGGTGGTCACCCACCACCGGCTCAAGAATATCGACGGCAAGCTGCAGCCCGATCCCGACGCCAAGCTGGAAGAGCCCCTGATCGTCCGCCCGACCTCGGAGACGATCATCGGCGACGCCTTCTCGCGCTGGATCAAGAGCTATCGCGACCTGCCGCTGAAGATCAACCAATGGGCCAACGTGGTCCGTTGGGAAATGCGCACGCGCATGTTCCTGCGGACGTCGGAGTTCCTCTGGCAAGAGGGCCACACGGCCCACGCCAGCCGCGAGGACGCCCTGGCCTCCACCCTGCTGTCCCTGGAGATGTACCGGGAGTTCTCCGAAACCGTCCTGGCCATGCCGGTGGTCGCCGGTGAGAAGCCCGAGAACGAACGCTTCCCCGGCGCGGAAGCCACCTATTCCATCGAAGCGATGATGCAGGACGGCAAGGCGCTGCAGGCCGGCACCTCGCACTATCTGGGCACCAGCTTCTCCCACGCCCAGAACATCCGCTATCAGAGCGACAGCGGCGAACTGGAATTCTGCCACACCTCGAGCTGGGGTGTTTCGACCCGCCTGATCGGCGGCGTGATCATGACCCATGGCGACGACGACGGTCTGCGCCTGCCGCCCGCCATCGCCCCGCGCCAGATCGTCGTGGTGCCGATGCTGCGCGGCAAGCCCGAAGACGCCGAGGTCCTGGCCTTCGCCGAGGGCCTGGTGAAGGCGCTGCATGAGAAGGTCGCGCTGGGCGAACCGATCCGCGCCCTGCTGGACACCAAGGACCAGAAGTCGAGCGACAAGCGCTGGAACTGGGTGCGCCGCGGCGCGCCGATCATCGTCGAGCTGGGCCCGCGCGACGCGGCCTCCGGCCAGGTGACCTTCATGCGCCGCGACAATCTGCGCGATGGTGACAAGGTGCAGTCGCAGGCGATGTCGCGTGACGAGTTCGTCGACGCCGCGCCGGGCCTGCTGGCTGCGATCCAGCAGACTCTGTTCGAGGAAGCCAAGGCGCGTCTTGACGCCAACATTCGCGCCGACCTCACCACCTTCGATCAGGTGGCCGAGTACTTCGGCAAGGTGTCGGACGAAGAAGAAGAGGCCTCGGCCTTCAAGGGCTGGGTCCGCGCCTCCTGGTCGCGCCCGACCGGCGAGGCCTTGGACGCTGTCGAGCAGCGCCTCAAGGCCTTCAAGCTCACTCTGCGCAATGCGCCGATGAACCAGCCGTCGAGCTTTGGACCCTGCGTCTTCACCGGTGAGCCCGGTGTCGAGGAAATCCTGATCGGGCGCTCCTACTAGCCGGGCGCCTCGGCGAGGTAGGTGGCGTAGACGCCGTCGTGGGTGCGCTCCAGCAGCGTGAAGCCCGCCTCGCTGATCATCCGTTCGAGGATCCAGCCGAAGGTCGAGTGCTCTTCCCGCACGTGGCAGGCGCCGTCGGCGCGGCTGTAGCCGCTCTGGCGGACCAGGTCCTCGATCCAGCGCTCGGCCGTCAGCGGCAGGGCGTCGGGACTGCAATTGAAGGCCACGTCGCGGATGTAGAGCCGCCCGCCCGGCTTCAGCGCATCGCGCATCCGGGTCAGGGCCACGGCCTTCCAGAAGTCGGGCAGGTGATGCAGCGCCGCCTTGGTGACGATCAGGTCCAGGTCGCCTGATCCGGCGAAGGTCAGGAAGCCGTCACGCTCGAAGGTGATGTTGGCCAGGCCGAGCGACTTCGCCCGCGCCTGGGCGGCGCGCAGCATGGCGCCCGACACGTCGATCGCGCGAACCGACCCGGCCATCGCCGCCGCCGTGCAGGCCAGCAGCCCGGTGCCGCAGCCGATGTCGGCCATGGCGGTCCTGGGCGTCACGCCCAGCCGGTGGAGCAGGGCGGCGTCTTCCTCGCTCGATCCGCCTTGGCGGGCGTCATAGGTCGAGACCTCGGTTTCGTCCTCGAAATCGAGGCCGACCTGCTTGAGGTCGTCGTACCACCAGTCGGGTTGGGTCACGTGTATCTCCATCAGGTAGGCGGATGGAGAGCTTTGGCCGGTCCATCCGCGAGGGAAGGGAACCGGCGAGAGAGCGGCCAGGTCAGGGCCGAGTTCGTCCGTCAGGTCCCCAGGGCGGGGACGGATACGTTCTGAACTTGGCTGGGCTGGACGTGCATCACGCTCGAGCTTAGGCGGTTCTGCGCCACCGCGCCAGACCGATGTTACGCGGACTCGGCATAGGCCAGGGCTGGCTGGATTTGAGCGATCTCGGCCTTGATCGCGCAGGTCATCACGTAACGCCGGCGGCGGCTGACGAAGGCCTCGAACTTCTTGCTGCCCTCGACGGCGGCGTAGCTGCGCAGCTCGCGGCCGAACATCAGGCGATAGATCCACGGCACGCGGCTCTCGATCAGCCGCAGGCGCCGGGGGCTGTCCTGGCGGCAGGCGGTCAGCACGTTCTCGGTGATGTCGCGGAATTCGCCCGCCAGTCCTGCCCCCACCATCATCCTGCCCACGCCGGAGGCCTCGCCGGCGCGGCGGCTGTCACAGTAGAGGAAGGCGCCGCCCGGCCGCAGAACCCGCTCGACCTCGGCGAAGAACCCGGCGAAGTCTCCATAGTCGTTCGAGGCCTCGACGTTCAACACCACGTCGAACGAGGCGTCGGGGAACGGCAGGGCCAGGGCCGAGCCGGGGACGAAGCTGAGGTTGTCGAAGTGTCCATGCGCCTCTCGGCAAGCGCGCAGGGCGTTTTCCGACAGGTCGAGGCCGGTGGCTTCGACGGTTCCGGGCCAGCGGGCGACCAGATGGGCCAGGCCGCCGCCGCGCCCGCAGCTCACCTCGAGCAGCCGGGTGTGGCCCTTCAGCCGGCCGCTGGCCCGCAGCGCCTTCAGGTGCTCGGCGTACATCTGCAACTGGTGCCGCTCGGGCGTGTCGCCCTCGGCCGGCGCGAAGCCGTAATTGTTGGTGCTGACCGCCCCCCAGTCGAGGCCGTAGAGCAACTCCCAGAGCTTGCCGCGCTGGCTGTGAGTGCGTTTCTTGCGCCGCAACCAGACCGGAGCCAGGAGGATCAGCACCGCCGCGAGCGCCAGGACGGCGATCGCCGCCGTCGCCAAAGACCAAATCATGGGAACCTCCAGGGCCTCGACGAGGATCGAACGAGCCGGGCGGAGCGATAGGCGCTCAAGGTTGCGGCAGGGCGCCGGAGACCTACGTGCAACCTGAGCAGGCGACGATGGCGCTCGGACGTGACGGCGCAGGGAACGGAATGACGCGGATTCTTCTGATCGAGGATGAGCCGGAGATGGCCAAGCTGGTCGCAGGGAACATCGCCAAGGCGGGGTTCCTGGTGGACCGGGCCGGGTCCTGCGAGGAGGCGCGTCTGTCGCTGGAGGTCGCGCGCTACGGCCTGGTCCTGCTCGACCGCCGCCTGCCCGATGGCGACGGCCTGTCGTTGCTGGCGGTGGTTCGCGCCCGGCAGCCAGGGACGCCGGTGATCTTGCTGACCGCGCTCGACCAGTTGGACGACAAGGTGCACGGCCTGGACGCCGGGGCCGACGACTATCTGACCAAGCCGTTTTTCAATGACGAGCTGATGGCGCGGATTCGCGCTGCGCTGCGGCGCCCGGGCGCCGAGCCTGCCGCCGCCCAGATGTGCGGGCGGCTACGGTTCGATCCCGGCAGCCGCGAGGCCTGGATCGACGGCCAGCCGCTGGCGTTCAAGCGCCGCGAACTGCTGGTGCTGGAGGCGCTGATCCGCCGGGCCGGCCGGGTGGTGCAGCGCGACGCCCTGATCGACGCAGTCTACGGCATGGACGACGAGGTGCAGCCCAAGGCGCTGGACAGCCACGTCTCGCGGCTGCGCAAGCGCCTGACCGAGCTGGAGGCCGGGGTGGTGATCCATCCGGTCCGCAATGTCGGCTATCTGATGAGGCAGGCCTGATGGTGCTGACGAGGTCGGTGGCGAGGTCGCTGGCGGCGCGGCTGGTCGTCTGGTTCGTGATCTTCCAGTCGATCGTCTCGGTCCTGGGGATGGCCGCCTCGCTGTTCTTCTGGCGTCAGGTCGGCGACGAGTACGCCTTCGCGCAGATGCACATCGCCGACCTGGTCGGCGAGGCCCTGGTGGTGGGGTCGGATGGCCAGCTGACCATCGGAGAGACTCCTGAGCTGAAGGCGTTCCGCAGCGAGCGGCCGAGCGTCCGCGTCGCGGCGATGCAGGGACGGGAGGTTCTCCCCGGATCGTCGCCGGAGTTGACCGCCGCCTTGCGCCACCTTGGCCTGCCGCGGTTCATGAATGTGACCTTCGCCTTCACCGAGGGGCCGCTGGCCGGCTCAACGGCGGCGGGCTCGGCCGTGGAGACCAAGTGGGGCGAGGTGGTGGTGATCAGCACAGATAACCCCCTCCAGACGGCCGATGTGCCGGCCCTCAGCCAATATATGTTCGGCTATCTGATCCGGGTGATGGGTGTCGTGCTGCTGGGTTCGGTCCTGATCGTGCCCTTCGTCATTCACCGCGCGCTGCGACCGCTCAACGAAGCGTCGAGGTCGGCGGCGAAGATCGATCTGCGGTCCCGCGACCTGCGGCTGCCCGACGGGGCCGGCGTGCCCTCGGAGCTTTTGCCGCTGGTGCGGTCCATCAACGTCGCGTTGGATCGGTTGGACGAAGGTTTCAGCCGCCAACAGCGGTTCGCCGCCGAGGCGGCGCACGAGATGCGCACGCCGTTGGCGATCATGGCGGCCCGGATCGACAGCCAGCAGGACGCCGGGCAGGCGGACGGCATGCGCCGCGATGTGGAGCGGATGCGGACCCTGGTCGACCAGTTGCTGCTGGTGGCGCGGCTGGAGCGCCGGGACGTGCGGTTGGAGGAGACCGTCGACCTGGTCGCCCTGGCCCGCGACGTGGTGGCCGACTGCACGCCCTTGGCCATCGCCGGCGGCCGCGACCTGGCCCTGACGCCGGAGGTGGGGCAGCTGCCTGTACGTGGCGGCCGCCAGGTGCTGGAGAGCGCCTTGCTCAATCTCGTGCAGAACGCCGTCCGCGCCGAGCCGCTGGGCGGAACGGTGGACGTGATCGTCCGTTCGCCCGGCCAGATCCTGGTCGTCGACCACGGCGCCGGCGTCGCCCTTGCTGATCGCGAGAGCATCTTCGATCCGTTCTGGCGTCGCGACGAACTGCACCCAGGCGCGGGGCTTGGTCTGACCATCGTCAAGGAGACCGCCATCGCCCACGGCGGCGGCGTCTCCGTCGAAGAGACGCCGGGCGGTGGGGCGACGTTCCGCCTGCGGCTCGGCTAGACGATCTTCGAGCCTTCCTTGCCCCAATAGGCGTCGCGGATCAGGCGCTTGTAGAGCTTGCCGGTCGGATGGCGAGGCAGTTCCTGCATGAAGTCGATCCGGCGGGGCGATTTCACGTGGCTGAGATTGGCGCGGCAGAAGGCGGCGAGTTCGGCCTTCAGCTCATCATTGGCCGCGGCCCAGTCCATCGGCTGGATCACCGCCACCACCTGTTCGCCCATCTCCTCGTGAGGCGCGCCGACCACGGCGGCGTCGGCCACCTTCGGGTGGGTGATCAGCAGGTTTTCAAGCTCCTGCGGATAGATGTTCACCCCGCCCGAGATGATCATGAAGCTCTTGCGGTCGGTGAGGTAGAGGAAGCCCTCCTCGTCCACCCAGCCCACGTCGCCCAGCGTCGTCCAGCCGTGCTTGTTGGTGTTCTCGGCGATCTTCTCTGGGGCGTTGTGATAGCTTAGCGGGGTGCCGCCGCCGAAGTAGATGGTGCCCTCGGTGCGCGGAGCGACCTCTTCGCCGTCCTCGTCCACGATATGCAGCTCAGCGGTGGTCGCCTTGCCCACCGAACCCTTGTGGGTCAGCCAGTCGTGCGGGCCGATGTAGCAGAAGCCGTTGCCCTCGCTGCCGGCGTAGTACTCGTGGATCACCGGGCCCCACCATTCCATCATCTGTTCCTTGACGGGGATGGGGCAGGGGGCGGCGGCGTGGACGGCCGAACGCATCGAGGAGACGTCGTACTTGGCGCGGACCTCGGGCGGCAGTTTCAGCATCCGCACGAAGTGGGTCGGCACGAACTGGCCGACATCGACCTTGTACTTCTGGATGAGCGCCAGCGTCTCTTCCGGGTCGAATTTCTCCATCACCACGACCGTGCCGCCGAGGCGGTGGACGCTCATGCACCAGCGCAGCGGCGCGGCGTGATAAAGCGGGGCGGGCGAGATGTAGACGCTGTCGTTCTGGAACCCGAACAGCCCCTGGGCCATCATCGCTAGCGCCACCGGGGCGTCGATTGGGGCCCCGCTCAGCGGCGGCTTGATGCCTTTGGGGCGGCCAGTCGTGCCCGATGAGTAGAGCATGTCGGCGCCGGAGGTCTCATCGGCGATCGGCGTCACCGGCATCTTGTCGCGCGCCGCTTCGAAGCTCTCGTAGGGCGCGCGGGCCTCGCCGACCATGAACAGCTTCACCCCCGGCAGCAGGGCGGGCATCTCGTCGATCACCGGGCCGACGCCGGCCGAGGTGATCAGCACCTTCGCCTCGCAGTCGGTCATGATGTACTCGATCTCGCCCGAGGTCAGTTTCGAGGAGATGCAGGCGTAGTAGAGGCCTGCGCGCTGGGCGGCCCAGGCGATCTCGAAGAAGCGTGGATGGTTGTCCATCAGGATCGCGATCACGTCGCCGCTCTTCAGCCCCATCGACCGGAACAGCTGCGCGCCCTGGTTCGAGCGCTCGTCGAGCTGCTTGTAGGTCACCGTCTCGCCGGAGCCCGCCATGATGTAGGCGGGGCGGTCGGGATGGGTCTGCGCGTGGGTAACCGGATGCATGAACTCTTCCTTGCGGCGGTCGGGCGCTTGTCTCGCGTCTCGACCGTCCTCCCTGAGTTATCGTTGTTCAGACGAATATGCCCCGCTTGACGGACCGTCCGTCAAGCGGGGCGGAATGAACAAAACCACGGGAGGATCAGATGGCGAACCACAGCTTCGAGACCTTGGCTTACGACCTTGAGGACGGGGTGGCGACGATCACCCTTAATCGTCCCGAGAAGCTCAACGCCTTCAACACCCAGATGATGAAGGACCTGATCGCGGTGTTCGACGTCACGGACGCCGACGACGCGGTGAAGGCGGTGATCGTGACCGGGGCCGGGCGCGGCTTTTGCGCCGGGGCCGACCTTTCGGCCGGCGGGGAGACCTTCGACTACGACAAGCGCGGCGGCGACGCCCTGGCGGCGCGTCAGCGGGACGGCGTGCAGCGCGATGGCGGCGGGCTGGTGTCGCTGCGTATCTATGAGAGCCTGAAGCCGGTGATCGCGGCGGTGAACGGGCCGGCCGTCGGGGTCGGGGTCACCATGCAGCTGCCGATGGATATCCGGCTGGCCTCGACCGAGGCGCGGTTCGGCCTGGTGTTCGCCCGGCGCGGCCTGAACCCCGAGGCGGCCTCGTCCTGGTTCCTGCCCAGGCTGGTCGGCGTCCAGACGGCGCTGGAGTGGTGCTACACCGGGCGGGTGTTCTCGGCCCAGGAAGCGCTGGAGCGCGGGCTGGTGCGCTCGCTGCACGCTCCCGACGAGCTGTTGCCGGCCGCCAAGGCCCTGGCTCGCGAGATCGTCGAGAACACCGCGCCGGTCTCGATCGCCCTGACCCGTCAACTGATCTGGCGGATGGCCGGCGCGCCGCATCCGATGCACGCCCACCGCGCCGACAGCCGCGGCATCCAGACTCGCGGGGCCATGGGCGATGCGCGCGAGGGCGTGATGTCGTTCCTGGAGAAGCGTCCGCCGGTGTTCCCGAACCGCGTTTCGACCGATTTGCCCGATATTTGGCCGCATTGGGAGGCGCCCGAGTTCAAGTGAACGCATGGTTAAGCGCATTGTGATTCGATGGTGGTCGGCTTCGATCCGGACCGACCATGAATCTGCCGCCGTTCCCGTCCGATCTTGAACCCACGCCGGAGGCCGCGCAGGCCTCCCGCGCGCGGGGCGTGCTGCTGAAGCGGCTCGCTGACGTCGTCTGTCTGCCGATGTCGCGAGTGAACGCCTTCGAACGCGCGATGACCGCCGACCTGCTGGTCGACATGCTGCGCGAGGCCGAACCGGCCGAACGCAAGAAGGTGGCGCGCCGGCTGGCCGGCCTGGTGGAAATCCCGGCCAGCCTGGTGCGTCTGCTGCTGCGCGATGAGTCCGACGTCGCCGAAGAGCTGCTGATCAACGCCGCCGTGCTCTCCGACGCCGATCTGCTGGATTGCGCGCGGATGACCGGTCTGGAGCATCGGCGGCTGATCGCCCTGCGCCGAGGGGTCAGCGAAGTCGTCTGCGACGTCTTAATCGAGTTCGGCGAAATCCTGGTGCTGGAGTGCCTGCTGCGAAATGACGACGCGCGGTTCTCCACCGGCGGGGTCGAGGCGGTGGTGGCCCTGACGCGCGGCGACGCCCGGCTGACCGCCACCCTGCTCCGGCGGCCTGAACTGCGCCCGGCCCATGCCTATGTGCTGTTCTGGTGGGCCGACGCCGAGACGCGGATGATCATCCTTCAGCGTTTCGCGGTCTCTCGGGAAGTCCTGCAGGAGGCCGCCAGCGACATCTTCGCCATGGCGGCTGAAGAGAACTGGCAAGACGCGCTCTCACGCAAGGCTCTGCAGTTCATCGAGCGGCGCCAGCGCAATCGCGCGGCCATCGACAAGAGCCCCTTCGACAGCCTGGAGGACGCCATGGCGGCCGCCCAGCATGGTCTGACCCGCGAGATCGCCGAGGAGATTTCCTATCTCTCGGGCCTGAAACCCATGACCGGGGCGAAGATTTTCACCGATCCGGGCGGCGAGCCCATCGCCGTGCTCTGCAAGGCGACCGGTCTGCCCAAGCCGGCGATCCGCGCCCTATGGCGCGGCTTGAAGCGATCGGAGAGCGACGGCGCGGGCGGCATGGCGCCGGCGCTGGAGCGGGCGATGCTGGTCTACGACATGATCGCGGTGGACCGGGCCCAGACGGTGCTTCGATATTGGAACTGGTCGCTGACCTCGGCGCTGACGCCTGCGCTGTTACGCGCCATTCGTGATGGTGACGAAGACTCTCTGGACGAATACTCGGCGCCTCAAAGAGCCGCCATGCTGGCCTTGTCCAAGGACTTCGGCCGCTAAACTCTGCCGTTGTGACATTTCATCGCACGGCAATAGTCACGCCTTGTGCAAGAATTTGTTGCGGTGCAGCACCCTAAACTTAATGGTGAACGTGTTCGTTGAAGAACAAGAGTCTGTTCCATGCTTGTGCTTGAGTTGGCTTCCAGATATTAACGCGATCACTGATGTCGTGAATCAGTCATCCCCCAACTTGGTGCAACCGCACTCACGGAACCGAGAAATATGGACGAGAAATCGGAAGTCATTGAGATGACGGCGGATATTGTTTCCGCGTATGTCGGAAACAATTCGGTCGCCGCGGCCGATCTCCCCAATCTGATCCAGAGTGTGCACCGCGCGTTGGCGGGTATTTCCTCGGGTTCCGATGTTCAGGAAGCCGCGCCCAAGGAACCGGCGGTTCCTGTGCGCCGTTCGATCACGCCTGATCATCTGGTTTGCCTGGAAGACGGCCGCAAATTCAAGTCGCTCAAGCGCCACCTGCGCACCAAGTACAATATGAGCCCTGAAGAATACCGTGCGAAGTGGGGTCTCCCGAAGGACTACCCCATGGTTGCACCGAACTATGCTAAGGCGCGTTCGGATCTGGCCAAGCAGATGGGCCTTGGTCAAGGTGGCCGTCAGGCGCCGCGTAAGCGCACCAAGTAAGACAGGCCGGCTAACCACCGACTTTGAAACGCCCGCCCTCACCGGCGGGCGTTTTGCTTTGGGGGGTGCGGCCGATGCGCTCGCAGAGGCGGGTCGGCCTACTTTTGGCCTGATTTCTTACTGCGCGGAAAGATTTCCACTTGCCGCAGAATCACCCTCCGGGCGATAAGTGATTCGTCGCGATTCCAAGGGGTTGTTAAGGAATCTGAATATGGCCGCACAGATCGGAGCTTCGGCGGCGGCCGCCCGCGCACACGAGGAATTGTACGCCTATTGGGCCCGGCTTCGGCATGGCGCCCAGCTGCCTGGGCGAAGCGATATCCGCCCGGAGGACTTCAAACGCCTGCTGCCGACGGTCAGCCTGATCGACGTGCGCCGTGACCCGATGGAGTTCCGACTGCGCCTGGCCGGCACCGGCCTCTACGGCGTCTATGGTCGCGAGATCACCGGCCGGACCTTGGGCGAGGTCTACAACTCAGCCGCGTCGGATTACTGGCGGCACGAACTGACGAAGCTGGTTCAGGATCGTCGCCCGGCGGTCGGGGCGCACAGCCTGGCCTGGCGCGGCGCCGCCCACCTGTCGATCCTGTGGCTGCGCCTGCCGTTGGCGTCGAACGGCAAGGATGTCGACATGATCCTGGGTTACGACGCCGTGGTCGGCGTCCAGGGCGACTCGGTCATCAGCGGCATACGCGCCGCCTAGAAACCTTAGGCCGCGGTCAGCGCCTCGGCGTCGCGCCGCACCCGGCCAACCATCGAGGCCAGGCCATTCGACCTCTGGGCCGACAGGTGGCCGCTCAATCCCAGCTTCTCGAAGGCGGCCTTGGCGTCGAAGGCCAGGATGTCCTGCGCGGGTTTGCCCGAAAACAGCCGGAACAGCACCGCGATCAGGCCGCGCACGATGTGGGCGTCGGAATCGCCGCGAAACACCACGGTCCCATCGGCCTGCGGTTCGGTCACCAGCCAGACCTGGCTGGCGCAGCCGCGCACCTTGTTGGCGTCGTTGCGCTCGGTGTCGGTCAGCGGCTCCAGCTCGCGTCCCAGGTCGATCACGTAGCGGTAGCGTTCCTCCCAATCGCCCAGCAGGTCGAATTCTTGGGACAGCTCTTCGAGGTCTTGCGCGATCGTCGTCATATCAATTGCGACTTAGGCGCCGCGAGGCCCGAACGCAACCGGGGCCTTAAGCCGCGGGCAGGCGAACATTGGCCGTCAGGCCGCGACCTGGCGCCGACAGCAGCTTCAGCCGGCCGCTCATCGCCACGCACAGCAACTCGACGATGGGCAGGCCAAGGCCCGCGCCCTCGCTACGCCGGGTCAGGGCGTTCTCGCCTTGCTCGAACGGCAGCAGCAGCCGGGGGATGTCGGCCGGATCGACGCCCGGACCGCGGTCGATGATCGAAATCTCCACGCTGTCGCCGAGCGGCTCGGCGCGGATCATGATCTCAGACCCCTCGGGGGCGAAGGTCACGGCGTTCTGGATCAGGTTGGTCAGGATGTTGCGCAGGCCGCGCGCGTCGGCGATCACCAAGGGCAGGGCGCCCTGGTTCTCGATCGCGATGGTCACGTTGTGCTGGGTGATCTCGTCGCGCAGCCCGTCGATGGCGTCGTCCAGGGCGTGATCGATCGACTCCGGGCGCAGGTCCAGGTCCATCGCCCGGCCTTCCAGCCGCGCGATCTCCAGGACCTGGTTCACCAGGTTCAGCAGCCGGGCGCCGCTCATGCGGATGATGCCGGCGTATTCCTTGTACTGCGGGGCGCCGAGCGGGCCGTAGAGCTCCGAGGCGATGATTTCGGAAAAGCCGAGAATGGAGTTCAGCGGCGTGCGCAGTTCGTGGCTGACCATGCGCAGGAACGAGCGCTTGGTTTCATCCAGCGCCGCCTCGCGGCGAGAACGCGCTGTCGAGCGCGGCGCCGCCTCGGCGGCGGGAACCGGTTCCGGCTCGGAGCCGTGGATCGGTCGTATGGGAGCCGCCTGGGCCATGGACTGTACTTAAGAGCCTCGCGGACTTTGACCCACTACCCCTAGCGGCCCCCGCTTACGATTTCGTTTCGACCAACAAGATCATGTGGTTGGCGCCCAGAATGGGTCGCGCGCAAGGCGAGCGGCCTCGCGGGGACTCACGACGACCGCTACAGTAGATCCTCGAGTCACCGCCCAGTGAAGGAGGCGTCGAGACATCCCGTGATCGAGAGCTCCCTGCCCAGGACGACGTCGAAGACTGGCCGCAGCGGCTTGGTCTCGGTCCTCGCTGTTCTGGGCCTGGGTCTGGCCGGCGCGGCCGCGGCGATCCTTACGGGCGGCGTCGCCGGCCCCTTGGCGGTCTGGTGCCTGGCGCCGCTGGCGGCGGCGGCGGTCATGAACCACGGCGAACGCCTGGCGCTCGGCGCGGCGGTTTCGCTGGCGGCGGTCGGCGTGGCGGCGCTGGCTGGACTGACCTTGCAGCTTCCGACGCCGGGCCCGGCGCTGGCCAACATCCTCGGCGTCGTGGCCATGACCACAACCGTGGTCGGCCTGGGCGCGGGGCTGGTGATCCTCCAACGCGGCGCGGGGCAGGACGCGCGAGCGCGCCGTGAAACCGAGGCCCGCCTGTGTCAGGCGCTCGACGACCAGCCGCATCTGCTGGTGGCGATCAACCGCCTGGGCCGGATCATCGGCACCTGGGGGCCGGAACCGGCCGGTCTCGCCGCCGGCAATCGGCTGCTCATCGATTTGGTCTCGCAGGCCGACCGCGCCCGCGTGCAGGAGGCGCTGGCCACCGCCCTGACGGACGGGGCCGCCGAGGTCGGGTTCGCGCCCGAACATGCGCCGGACGGCTGGCTTGCGCTCAGCCTGCGCCGGGTCGGCGGCGGCCGGCTGATGGGGTCGGTCCGCGACGCCGCCGCCGCGCGTGACCACGAGGCCGGCCTGGAACGGGCGCGCGCCGACGCCGAGGCGCAGAACGCCGGCAAGTCGCGGTTCCTGGCCAATATGAGCCACGAGCTGCGTACGCCGCTCAACGCCATCATGGGCTTCTCCGACATCATGCGGCAGGGCTTGTTCGGCCCGCTTTCGGGCCGCTACGCCGAGTATGCCGAGCTGATCCACGACTCCGGCGGACACCTGCTGGACCTGATCAGCGACGTGCTGGACATGTCGAAGATCGAGGCCGAGCGGTTCGAGCTGGCTCGTGACGTCTTTGATGTGCGCGATACGGTCGCCGGGGTCCTGCGGCTGATGCGCGGACAGGCCGACCGGGCGGGCGTGCAGTTGCGCGGCCTGTTGCCGCGCGATCCGCTCGATGTCGTCGCCGACCGTCGGGCCGTGAAGCAGATCGCCCTGAACCTGTTGTCCAACGCCCTGAAGTTCACGCCGCGCGGCGGCGGCGTCACGGTGACGGTCCATGCCGATGGGAACGTGCTGGAGCTGGTCGTCGCCGACACCGGGGTCGGGATCGGCGCCGAGGATCTCTTGCGACTGGGTCGGCCCTATGAACAGGCCGGGGGGCCGGCGCAGCGGGCGGCGGGCACGGGCCTTGGCCTGTCGCTGGTCAGGTCGTTCGCCGAACTGCACGGCGGCCAGATGGAGATCGAAAGCCGTCTGGGCGAGGGCACGACGGTGACGGTGCGGCTGCCGGTGATCGAACACCCGGTCGTCGCCAACGTCCCTTAGCGGCTGGCGACCTGCAGGAAGGCGCGGCCGGCGGCGAAGTCGCCGACCTCGACATAGGCGCGGCGCACGGCCTCGCCTTCTCCGGCCCCAAACAGGAATTCGACGGCGACGGCTTCGCGCGGGTCGAGCTGGGCCAGCGCTTGGGCGGCGCTCGGCGGGAAGCGGAAGGCCCAGGCGCTCTTCATGTCCTTGGGCGTCAGGTCCAGTCCGGCCGGGCTGCGGGCCTCGGCCGAATAGACGCTGCGGGCGGCCGGCGGCGGCAGCCGGCGCGCCAAGGGCAGGGTGGCGAGCGGTTGGCCGCGATTGTCCAGATACGGACCCTGGGTGGTCGAGGCGTCACGCAGCACCAGGTGCGCGGCGTAGGGGACCTGGCCGTCGGGAAAGTGCGCCACGGCCATGAGGGAGTTGGCCCCTTCGCGGCCGGCCAGCCCGAAGATCATCCGGTTCCAGCCGAAACTGGCGGTCTGTTGCAGGCGCCAGCGGATGGCCGGGCCGCTCGCCCGATCGGCGCGCCACTCGGCGAGCTCGCCGGGATAGGTCATTCGGCTGAGCTGGGCGTAGCCGTCGAAGGCGTGCCGCACGCGCGCCGCGGCGAGGCTGAGGTCGTCGGAATCACAGGGGCTGGAGGCCGCCTTGGCCCAGGCGCGCCGTTCGGTGGCCGCTAGGCTCGCCCTGTCGACGCCGGCGCGTACAGCCGCGCCCCGCGCCTGCATGCGGCTCGCCGCCAGTGCGGCCCCGATCGGAGCTTGGAACAGCCCACAGCGGGCGTCGGCGGCGGCCATCACCGTGCGCTCGTAGAAGAGGTCGGCGGCCTGCGCCATCGACACACCGGGCGCTGCGAGAAGCCCCCCCGCCGCGGCCAGACCCATCCATCCACACACGACGCGCCGCGCGGTTCTGCGCGTACTCGTCATGCTTCCTTCTTTTCTCGTATGTTCGAGAACTTCGGGCGACCGTAGAAGCACAGCCTTTCCGCTCCGTTATCGAGACCGCCAAAATGTTGCTTTCCACCGACATCTGGGTCGCGGCGCTGATCCGCCGCGTCGAACTGGGCGGCGGATATGCGGTCGTGGTGCGCAAGGGCGACGCGCGGGCCGGCAGCGTCCTGGTCAAGGTGATGAACCGAAGCGACCGCACGTTCAGGCTCTATGGCGAGGCCACCAGGGGCGACGGCGAGCGGGTCTGGATGCGCCCGGCCCTCTCCGACCAGGAGAGCGATCTCGACCGTTATATCGAGCGCGCCATCCGCATCGACCCCGACATCTGGGTCGTCGAGGTGGAGGACAAGGACGGCCGCCACTTCCTGACCGAGGCGGTGGAGGAGGGCTGAGCGGCAAGGTTAGCGGCCGATTCACCGCCTTCCTCAACCGCCGCGTAAGCACGGCCATGGCAAACAACCGCGTTCCCGAAACGTGAGCGCTTGCCGAGTATGCTCTTTCTCCTGAACGACGTTGTGATCAACCTCAGCGGCATGGCGCTCTCGCCGCAGATGGCCGGGCGGCGGTTCAGGGCTCTGCCGTTCAACGTCGTCAGCCAGCTTGGTCAGGAACTCTATTCCGAAGAGCCGCTGCTGCATTTCGACCGACCCGAGCGGGCCAGGCGGCTCGCCACCCTGATCAAGGCCAAGGCCCCGGCGATCAATGCGGCGCTGTTCGTGGCGCCTCGCTACGGCTGCACGCCCGACGAAGTCACCCTGCGCTACGCCAATGTCGACTTCGAGGTGATGGCGCGCCTGAGCAGCCGTCAAGACCAGGGCCTGATGGACACTGTCTGGACCGACCGTCAGGTCTGGCGGCGGTTGGCGGCTTAGAGCAACCTCACCATTCGCCGCGGCGGTGATTGGTGACCCACCGGTGCATGCCCATGACATTCAGGGTGTGCATAGTGTCGAACGCGATCCACGACTTCACCTCGTCGCTGAATCGCACATTGCGATAGAGCTGGTCCCAGGACTGGCCGTTGCGCACCAGGTCCAGCACCTGCTGGTGCAGGTCGATCATATAGGTGCGCAGCGCCGCCTCATCGGACTTGGTGGCGGGGCTGTAGTGGCCGACGTCGATGAAATCCACGTCCTGCTGCAGGACCCAGTCGAGGGTCTCGATCCAGCCGGGATAGTAGAAGTCCAGGAAGTCGTTGTAGGGCATCGACTTGCTCTCGCAGACGTCAGTGCACTGCAGCGCTTTGTACTTGGGAAACAGCACCATGATCATGCTGTCGGAGTGGCTGGGCGCCACCCGGTGCAACAGCACGGTCTCGCCGCCCAGCGTGATGGTCATGTCCTTGTCGAAGACGCGGTCGGGAACCGCGGTGGGGATCTTCTCGCCGACGATCGGCTCGATCGCGCGCTGGTTGGCGACGACGATGGCCCCGTCCTTCTGGAAGACCTGCGCGCCGCTGACATGGTCGGCGTGCCCGTGAGTGTAGACTACGTACTTCACCGACAGGTTGAAGCGGTTCTTGATCTCGTCGCGCAGCCAGCCGGCGGTGCAGGTCATGGCCGGATCGATGACCAGCGCGCCCTCCTTGGTGATCAGCACCAAGCCGCTGTGGACCGCCAAGCCGGCGCCGGTGGTGTGGCGGTAGAGGTTTCCCTTAACCTGCGTCAGGCCGCGCGGGTTGCTTGGGCAGTCGGGCGCGGTGAAATCGGGCAGGACGCTGCGGTTGGCGTACTGGGCCTGGTTTACCGGAATTCCGTTGTCGGCGGCCTGGGCGCTCGGGGCGAACGAAGATAGCGCCAGCGCGGTGAGCGCTGACATGGCTGGAAGCATCTTCATTGCGCCGTCCTCATGGCGATGGGGCTGGACCACCGTATGCCTCTTCTCGGGGACCGCAATCGCCTCACGCGGCGCTGATCGGCAGGGCTGAGACGACGCGCGGGCTTTCGCGCGGGGCGTGGCTGCGCTACCTGCGGGCCATGAGCAATTCTCCCGCCGCCGAGGCCGCCCGCCGGCGCACCTTCGCCATCATCTCGCACCCGGACGCCGGCAAGACGACCCTGACCGAAAACCTGCTGCTGGCGGGCGGCGCGATCCGCGCGGCTGGCGCGGTGCGCGCGCGCGGTGAGAACCGGCGGACCCGGTCTGACTGGATGAAGATCGAACGCGAGCGCGGCATCTCGGTCTCGGCCAGCGTCATGACCTTCGACCACGCCGGGCTGATGTTCAATCTGCTGGACACCCCTGGCCACGAAGACTTCTCGGAAGACACCTACCGGACCCTGACCGCCGCCGACGCCGCGGTCATGGTGCTGGACGCCGCCAAGGGCATCGAACCCCAGACCCTGAAGCTGTTCGAGGTCTGCCGCCTGCGCGACATCCCGATCGTCACCTTCATCAACAAGATGGATCGCGAGGCCCAGGACCCCATCGAACTGCTGGACGAGATCGCCTCGAAGCTGGCGCTGGATCCCGCGCCGCTGTTCTGGCCGGCGGGCTCGGGCGGCCGGTTCAAGGGCATGCTGGACCTGCGGACCGACAAGTTCCTGCCCTTCGCCAAGAAGACCCACGACAACAAGGATGAGGGCCATCCGGACGCCATCGCCTTCCACGGCAATGCGGTCGACCGCTACCTCGATCCCGACGAACAGGCCGAACTGGAAGAGGGCTCCATGCTCGTCCAGGAGGCCTCCAAGCCCTTCGATCCCCAGTCGTTCCTCGAAGGCCACATGACGCCGGTGTTCTTCGGCTCGGCCCTGCGCCACTTCGGCATCGATCAGCTTCTGGAGGGCCTGGGCGCCTACGCTCCGCCGCCGAAGGCGATGCCTGCGGTGAAGGCCGGCGCATCCACCCATGTCGCGCCGGGCGACTCCGAGGTCACCGGCTTCGTCTTCAAGGTCCAGGCGAACATGGACCCCAACCACCGCGACCGGATCGCCTTCCTGCGACTGACCTCGGGCAAGTTCCAGCGTGGCATGAAGCTGAAGGTCCAGAACACCGGACGTCAGCTTTCGGTCAATGCGCCGATCATGTTCTTCGCCTCCGACCGCGAACTGGCCGAGGAAGCCTTCGCCGGCGACGTGATCGGCATCCCCAACCACGGCGTCCTGCGGGTGGGCGACAGCCTGTCGGAGACCGGGACCCTGCGCTTCGCCGGGCTGCCGAACTTCGCGCCGGAAATCCTGCAGCGGGTGCGCGTGAAGGACCCGCTCAAGGCCAAGCACCTGAAGAAGGCGCTGGAAGGCCTGGCCGAGGAGGGGGTGACCCAGCTGTTCCGTCCGGTCATCGGCGCCGACTTCATCGTCGGCGCGGTCGGACCGCTGCAGTTCGAGGTCATGGCCGACCGCCTGTCCAACGAGTACCAGCTCGACGTGATCTTCGAGCCGGCGCCCTATTCCGAGGCCCGCTGGCTGACCGGCGAAAAGGCCGAGGTCGAGGACTTCGCCAATAAGCACAAGGGCGCGATGGGGACCGACATCGACGAGCAGCCGGTGTTCCTGGCCAAGTCGTCCTGGGAAATCGGCTACGTGGCCGAACGCTTCCCGAAGATCGGTTTCGAGCGGTCGAAGGAACGCGCCTAGTCGGCGTCCGGTTGCAAGAACCGCAGCCGGTTCCCGAACGGGTCCAGGACCCCCATGGTCGTGTGGCCGTAGCCGGCCTCTTCCAGGCCTGGGCGGGTCTACGCAAGTTCCGGGCCAGTTAGGGTTAATGTCCGTACACAAGAAATTCAGACTTCGTTAACCATAACCAGCAAGTTAACCACTTGTTTACGAACTCGGCTCCGGGTTTGCTCCGTCTGGTCTGAACCTTCCGTAGGCGTCCCGTGATGAGACGCCGCGAGGTGATCGGAGCCTGGTCATGTTCGAGTTCGGTCGAGAGCTAAAGCGTCTGTTCGGCTCTGACTCCCTCAACGCCCCGCGTGACGGGCTGACGGGCGGCGACGCCTCGTTGCTGGAGCTGCTCGATCTCAAAATGATCGCCCAGGAGGGCCGCGCCGCCGATATCGCCGCCGGCCGGGTGGGGGCCAAGGACAAGGCCCAGCGCCGGTTGGAAAGCGCCATCATCTGGCGCGAGGTTGCCCGCCGCTCGGGCGACGCGGCCGCGCTGCGCAAGGCCGCCGCCACCGCCGAGGCCGCCGCCGAGGCCTTCGGGCGCGACCGCCGGCCGGACGGCTGGGCGCGGGCGCGCTGCGAACAGGCCTTTTGCGCCATGCTGGGCGCCGAGCTGTTCGGCGATGAAGGCCTGAACGCCGCCGCCGACGTCGCTTTCCGTGACGCCCGTTCGGCCGCGCGCGGCGGGCTCTCCCTGCCATTGGCCGATGTCGGCATTGTCGCCATCGAGGCGCGCGAACAGATGGCGACCGGCGACGCTCAGGCCGCCCGCATCGCCGCCGCCCGGTTCGCAGGTCCGATCTCCGGGCTGGAAAGCCTGACCCGCCGCTGCCGCGCCGCGCGGCTGCTGGCGGTTGAGGCCCGCCTCGTGCTCGCCGACCTGCTGATCGGCTGGGGGGCGCGCCTGCGCGACACCGAACTTCTCACCATGGCCCACGACGAGGCCGACCGCGCCGCCGATGGGCTGGACGTCGCCTATGAGCCGCTGAGCTGGGCCCGCGCCGTGGCGCTGCGTGGCCAGGCGCTCAGCCTGCTGGGCGAGGTCACCGGCGAGGTCGAGGTGATGGCCGAGGCCGTCAGCGCCCTGGCCGAGGTGGTCAGCGAACTCTCCCGCGAACAGAGCCCGCTCGATTGGGCGCGGATTCAGACCGCCCTGGCCCAGGGCCTTCAGGCGCTGGGTGAAGCAGGCGCGTCGGAGCGCGCCTATGAGCAGGCCGTCACCTGCTACGATCGCGCCGCCTATGTGCTGAAGAACGCTCCGGCCCTGTCGCTGCGCGCGTTCGGCGCTTCGAACCGCGCCCTCTGCCTGGCGCGCTCGGCCGAGCTCTCCGGCGATCTCACCGTGCTGGACGCCGCCGAGTCCGCGTTCAAGATCGAACTGACCGCCATCGCCGCCAAGCGCGACCCGGCCGCCTGGGCCCTGCTGCAGGTGAACCTCGCCCGGCTCTATGAAGCCCGCATGGACATCACCGGCCTGGATCGCGGCGAACGCGCCTCGGCGGCCATGGCGCTGAACGCCGCCCTCGACGTGTTCGGTGAGATGGGGCTGCGCTCGCTGAGCGCGATCGCCGCCGACGCGCTTTCCCGGCTGGCCGGCGGCTCGACAGCGACGGCGCGCTCCCCCTACTGACGGTCGTTTGCAACCACAGGTCGGGCGTGCCAGCATGGCGCGAGTGGCGGGGTGGTGATGAGAACGACGAAACTGGCGATGGGCCTTTGTATGGTCCTGGCGGCCGCGCCGTCGGCGCGGGCTGAAGTCGCTGACACCAAGGCCGATTGGCTGAAGCAGCCGACCTCAGCTGATGTGCTCGGCGTCTGGCCTATGGGAGCTTGGCGGAAGAGCCTTAGCGGCAGCGCAAAAATTTCCTGCCAGGTGAGCGTGCACGGGGCGTTGATGGGATGCACGGTCGCCAGCGAGACCCCAGCTGGCGAAGGGTTTGGAGCCGCGGCGATCGCCCTCACGCCGCAGTTTCTCATGAAGCCGGCAACCCGTGACGGGCGACCGATCGTGAGTACGGTCAACATCCCGGTGAACTTCAAGATGCCGTCCGACCCAAGCCGCCTGCCGTCCGCCGACCATGGCGGCGGGCGCAGGAGTCTAAGCAGTGTGCCGTGGATCAGTGCTCCGACCTATTCGGAGGTCGCCGCCGCCTATCCTCGGAGGGCACGTAACGAACAGGTCGCCGGCCGGGCCACGTTGAGCTGCACGTTCAAGGCGGCCGGAAAAGTCGAGCTTTGCCAAACCGTGGTCGAGGAGCCGAAAGGGTATGGCTTCTCCACCGCCGCGAAGGCGCTTGCTGGGCGCTTCGTCGGGCCCGCGGAGACCTATGACGGCACAAGCCTGGTGGGGGTGAGCACCCAGATCCCCTTCACGTTCGCCGTGGATATGCTCGATCCGGCGAAGCAGGTCATCGGCTCTCCCCAATGGGCCGCGCTGCCAAGCGGCGAGGACTTCGCCTCCAGCTACCCTGCCGCCGCGGCCAAGGCGAATGTCGGACAGGCCCGGGTGGTGATGAGCTGCCAGGTTGGTCCGGAAGGGCGATTGGCCGCTTGTGCAGTCCAGTCGGAGACGCCCGCCGGTCTGGGGTTCGGCGAGGCGGCGAAGGTGCTGTCGAAGGCTTTTCAGGTGCGAACCTGGACAGCGGAGGGCCTGCCGACGATCGGCGGCTCCGTCCGAGTGCCCATTCGTTACAATCTTCCTGAGGAGCCCGCCAAGAAGTGACGCCGGTTCGCGTAAGGGGCCGGTTCTAGGCGGCGGCCATGTCGCCGGAGCGGCGGCGTACGCGCCAGAACCGGATGGTGCGCTGGGCGGCTTCACGCGGCAGGGCTTCGTAGAGCTCGCCGTATTCGCGCGCCCGGCCCATGGCGTTGGCGTCGCGGTCGAGGATCAGCACCGTGAAGGTCAGGTAGAGCGAGCGGTCGAAGCCGGCCGCCTTGCAGACGATCGACAGCGCGTCCAACTCGCGCCGCTCCAGAATCCGGCGGGCGGTGTGGAAATCGATGTCGGCCATTTCGCTGAGCGCGACCAGGAACTTGGTGGTTTCACGCGCGCGCAGGAAGCCGGCCAGCACCTGCGGGGTGATGGCGTCGCGTTGCCGCAGCAGGCGGACCTGGGTCTCGGCCTCGGCATAGTCGGCCGGCAGGGAGCCGTCGCGGGCGGCCAGCTGCTTGCGGCCGGCGGCGAGGGCGGCGTCCAACTCGGCCGGATCGACGGTCTCGTTGCGGGCGAGGATCTCGCCGCGCAGGCGGGCCTCGACCACGAAATACATCTCGTTCAGCAGGTCGATCGGCAGCGACTTGCGCGCCACGACGGCGGCGTGCAGGGCCGGATTGTCGCTGGCCCGGTCAACCACCAGCTCCTGGGTTTCGCGCGACAGCCGTGCGCCTTCGTTGGCCAGCAGGACGCCCAAGGTGGCGTCGTCGCCGCGCTCGACGATGGCTTCCGACACCGCCTCGGGAACCAGCGGGCGTTGCGAAATGGCGCGTAGATGGTCTTGGCCGCGCGTGCGGACGACGGACAGCAGGTCGTCCTCTGTCAGCGCCTTGGAGTTGGCCAGCACCGGCCGAGCGACCTCGATGGACACGTCGCGGGCCAGGTCCCGCAACAGCCCGCTCGGCGGCGTCTCGGCGCCGGCCATGCGGATGGCGAGCTCGGCGCGGACCGCCTCTTCCATTTCGCCGGCCAGTTGGCTCATCACGTCGTCGAACAGGCCCATCTCCTCGGGGCCGCGAACACCTTCGTTGGAGAAGAACAGGTCGGTCACGCCGCGCAGCAGCTCGCGGCGCCGTTCGCTGGATGGCTCCTGGGCCATCTCGATCAGGTCGTGAAGTTTGCTGCGCGCCATGGAAACGGTCTTCTTCAGAAGGCGGCCGGACGATTGTCCGGCGCGTCATCTTCAATGTTGGACTTCGCCTCGACGCCGCCGCCGTCAGGCGGACCGATCAGGACGTAACGATTACCGGCTGGCGGCTCTGGAATGGCGTCGGGCGTGAGGCCGTAGCCGCGATGCACCGAATAGAGCCGGGTGGCGCCGCCGACGGTTCGCGCGGGCGTAGGCGTAGGCGTTGGGGCCAAGGCGGCCAGCTTTTGCGGCGGGGCGGGCGCGGCTTGCGGCGCGGCTTCGCCATAGATGCTGGTCGGCAGGGCCTTGCGCGGTTGCGCGGCGGCGGGCTGGACGGGCGGAGCGACGGGCGCGACCGGTGCGGCCTGCTGCATGGACAGCGGAACCTGCGGCTGGAAGGGGACATAGCTCGAGGCCGGCGGCGCGCGGTAGATACCCGGAGCGGCGGGCAGATTGTTCGCGGCGGTTGGCTGCGGGCGGATCTCAGCCTGCTGAGGTGTCGGGCCCGCGATCTGCTTGTTGGCCCAGCCGAGCGTCCGGCCCTGATAGGCTGCGCCCGCCGCGGCGGTCGCGGCGCTCTCGACGCGCGCGTTCGACCACGGCCCGTAGCGGTCCCCGGCGCTTTGCGCGGCGGCGGCCAGCGGGCATGCGAACACGACGGCTATGGCGAGGACAAGGCGCATGGCTCAAGAGCGTTAACCCACCGCCGCTTAATCCCCGCCTAACGGCTGAGCTTAACGCCCGCGCCACCATTTCAGGCCGGCCTGCTCGGCCCGGTCCAGCAGGGCGTGCAGAACCACGCCCATCAGCCCCAGGACCACCAGGGCGGCGATCATCCGGGCGGTCTGCAATTTGTTGCCCGCGTCGAGGATCTGCCAGGCCAATCCGCGAACGCCGCCCGACCCCGCGCCGAACTCCGCCACGACAGCGCCGATGATGGCCAGGCCCGCGCCCACCTTGTGGCCCTCCAGCAGGAACGGCACCGACGAGGGCAGGCGCAGGCGCATCACCCGCTGCCAGCGGCCGGCGCCATAGAGGTCGAACAGCCGCTCCAGGTCCGGATCGGCGGCGCGCAGTCCGGTGACCGCGCCCGAGAAGATCGGAAAGAAGGCCACCAGCACGGCCAGGGCGATGATCGCCCGCTCCGGGTGGTCGATCCCGGCCCAGATCAGCACCAGCGGCGCGATGGCGACCACCGGCGTCACCTGGAGCACCGAGGCGAGCGGACGGACGGCGGCCTCCAGGACCGGGTTGAGGCCGATGATGACGGCGACGGCGATGGCGACCAGGCTGGCGATGACCAGGGCGATGATCGCCGTCGACAGGGTGATCCAAGCCGCGGCCATCAGGCTGGGCAGGTTTTCGGCCAGGGCGACGGCGACCCCCGAGGGCGGGGGCAGGAAGTAGGCCGGGACCCCCATCGCCCGCACGGCGATCTCCCAGGCCGCCAGCAGGATGGCGATCAGCACGAAGGGTGCGAGCGCGCGGGTCATGCCGCGCTCTCCATGCCCTGGGCCAGCAGGTTCGTCACCTCTTCGACCGCCGCCCGGAAACCCTCCGAGGTGCGGAAGCCGGCGGGGCGGGGCAGGGCGCCGGCGACCTGGGTGATGCCGGCGATGCGGCCCGGGCCGCGGGTCAGGACCACGACGCGGTCGGCCATGTAGACGGCCTCCTCGACATTGTGGGTCACGAAGACGATGGCTGGGCGCGAGGCGCTCCACAGCGCCAGCACGTCGTCGGCCAGGGTCCGGCGGGTGATCTCGTCCAGAGCCGCGAACGGTTCGTCCAGCAGCATCAGGCGCGGCTCGGTGACCAGGGCGCGGGCCAGCGAGACCCGCATGGCCATGCCGCCGGACAGGGTCGCCGGGCGGGCCTGCACCGCGGCGGCCAGGCCGACGCGCTCCAGTGCGAGCGCGGCGCGGGCATAGGCCTCGGTTCGGGGAACGCGCGATAGCTCGAGGGGCAGGGCGACATTGGCCTGGGCCGTCAGCCAGGGCGCCAGGGTCGGCGCCTGGAAGACCACGGCGGTCTCGCCGCGACCGGCGGCGCGGGTCAGGGTTCCGCGCGTCGGGCCTTCCAGCCCGGCCAGCAACCGAAGCGCCGTGGACTTGCCGCAGCCCGAGGGCCCGACCAGCGCCAGGACCTCGCCGGCGGTGATGGTGAGGCTGACCGGCCCGAGCGCTCGCCCGCGCCCAGGATAGTCGACCTCGACCCCGTCTAACGTCGCAACGCTCACCGACACCCGCCTACTTCGCCGCAGGTGTCACGAATTGCAGGGTGTAGGCGCGCTTGTAGTCCATGGTCGGCGGGTAGACGCCTTGCTCGGAGGCGACCTTGAAGAACTCGGCCCAGCGCGCGTCGGTCATCACCCCGAGGCCGCCGGTCTTGGCGTCGCCGGAATCGACGATGCCGTAGGATTTCAGCTTTTCGCGGGCTTGATCGAGGACGTCCTGGGTCATTTCCGGATTGTCCTTCTTGATCAGGGCGTCGCCCGGCGCCGCGTCACCGTCGAGATAGCTCTTCCAGCCGGCGGCCGAGGCCTCGACGAAGGCCTTCACCGCCGCGGGGTTCTGGGCGATCAAGCTGTCGGGCATGAGGATCATGGTGGCGTAGCCGGGATAGCCCTCGTCGGCGAGCAGGAAGACCTTGGTCTTCAGTCCCGCCTGCTTTTCAATCGTATAGGGCTCGGAGGTGACGTAGCCCTGCTGGACCACGCGCTTGTCGGACAGGAAGGGCGCGGCGTTGAAGGTGTATTTGCGGACCTGATCGTCGGTGAAGCCGTACTTTGACTTCAGCCAGACCCAGAAGGCGGTGACCGAGGCGTCGGACAGCAGGATCGGGCGGCCTTTCAGGTCGGCGATCTTCTCCAGGCCTTGGCCGGGGTGGGCGATCAGGACCTGCGGGTCCTTTTGCATCATCGCCGCCACGGCCTTCACCGGAATGTTCTCCTTGGCGAGGTTCATGACGATGAAGCTGTTGGAGCCCATGCCCGCCTCGACCGCGCCGGAGGCCAGCAACTGCGGCACGTTCACGCCGGGGCCGCCCTGGACGATCTGCACGTCCAGGCCGCGCTTGGCGTACTCGCCGGTGGCCACAGCCTGGTAGAAGCCGCCCTGTTCGGCCTGGGCGCGCCAGTCGGTGGCGAAGCGGATCTTGGTGGGCGCGCCGTCGGCAGGGGCGGCGGCTTGTTTCTCAGTTGGAGAACAGGCGCACACCAGGGCCGCAAGCGCGACGGCGACGAGACGCAGGACCTTCATGGACATCCCCCAAACTGAACGGGCGCGAGCCTATGCGCTGGCGTGCGTCGTTCCAAGGTCGCAGTCGCGGAAGTTTAGGCCGCCGCCGCGTTGCGGTCGGGGGAGAGCCACTTGGCCAGCACGTCGTGCAGGGCCTGGATCTGGATCGGCTTGCCGACGGCGGCGTTCATGCCGGCCTTCAGGCAGGCGGCCTCCATCTCCGGCATGACGTCGGCGCTCATGGCGATGATCGGGACGACGGCGTTGACGCCGCCCAGGGCGCGGATGGCGCGGGTGGCCTCCAGTCCGTCCATGCGCGGCATGTGAACGTCCATCAGGATCAGGTCGCAATCGCCGATCTTGGCCGCCGCCACACCCTCTTCGCCGTTCTCGGCCAGGACCACCTCGCAACCGAGCAGCCCCAGCACCGTCGCGCCCAGCTCCCGGTTCATCGGGTGATCGTCGACCAGCAGGATCCGCGCCTTCAGCGGGCCGTCGTCAGGGCGCGCCGGCTTGGCGGCCGCGCCGGTCTGCGCCCGAGGGGCGATCAGTTCGAACCAGAAGGTCGACCCGGCGCCAAGGGTGCTCGTGACGCCGATCTTGCCCCCCATCAGGTCGGTCAGACCCTTGCAGATGGCCAGTCCCAGCCCCGTGCCGCCATGGGTGCGGCTGACCGAGGAGTCGCCTTGGCTGAAGCGCTTGAACAGGCGCTCGACCTGGTCGGAGGGGATCCCGATCCCGGTGTCGGAGATCTTGAACCGCAGCAGATGGGCGCCGTCGCCCTGCTCGAAGACCTGGAGTTCCAGGCCGACCCGGCCGCGCTCGGTGAACTTGATGGCGTTGGACAGCAGATTGAGCAGGATCTGGCGCACGCGCAGGTCGTCGATCAGCACCGGGGATTCCACGGGCCCGATGAAGCTGAGCTGCAGGTCGATGTCTTTGCGGCGGGCGGCCTCGGTGACGATGGCCAGGGCGTCCTGGGCGATGGCGCGGGGCAGGGCCTGGTTCGGGCGCAGTTCCACCTCGCCGGCCTCGACCTTGGAGAAATCCAGGATGTCGTTGACCACGGTCAGCAGCGAGGCGCCGGCCCGGTCGATCAGGGCCAGTTGCCGCCGGGCGGGGTCGGGCAAGTCCTCGCGCTTGAGCAGCACCTCGGTGAAGCCGACGATCGAGGTCATCGGCGTGCGGATTTCGTGGCTCATCGTCGCCAGGAATTCGGTCTTGGCGAGGCCGGCGGCGACCGCGCGGGCCTGGGCCAGGCGGGCGATCCGGCTGCGGCTGGCCCACAGCCGCTTCATCCGCTTCTGGTTGGCGATGGCCATGGCGGTGGCCAGGCTGGTGAAGAAGCCGACCGCGATCAGGAACTGCAGGCCGCGGGTTTTTTCCGCCAGGGTCCAGGTCGCCTGGTTGGGCGGCGTCGAAACCACGATCACCAGACTGGAGAGGATGGCTGCCATGATCAGGGCGGAGACGGCGGCGCCTCTTGGCCCCAGCCGGAAGGACAGCAGCGCCAGGGCCGGGAAGATCAGCAGCGGCATGGGAAACCGCACCGGCAGGAAGATCAGCGTGCTGACCGCGGCGATCAGCGCATAGAGCCCGATTTCTTCCCAGGGGGAGCGGCGAAAATCGCGGACCATTTCGGGGCGGGCGATCAGCAGGACCGCCGGCAGCATGATCGCCATCCCCAGGGCGTGGCCGTAGAACCAGCTGGTCAGGACGCTGTCGAAGTTGCGGCCGTAGATCGTGAAGATGTCGGCCGCGGCCAGCGCGCTGGCCGCGGTGGCGGGAGCGACGGCCAGCAGGAGCAGGCGCGCCACGCGGTTGAAGCTGGTCAGGCGCACGGTCGCGCCGCAGGTCCTGCGGGCCAGCCAAGCGGCGCCGAACGCCTCCGAGAAGGTGAGCACCGGGAAGATGAAGGACGCTATCGGTGAGTTCCCGACCACCAGATTGTAGCCGAAATTGAAGCTGAAGCAGATGACGACCATGCCCAGGCTCCAGCGCCAGGGCAGCAGCAGGAATGCGGCCGCAAGGATGCCGCTGGCCAACCAGATGACGGCCACGCCTTCGCTGCCCCGGGTCAGGGTCAGGCTGAACAGCACGCAGGCGACGAAGGCCAAGACCAGGCCGCCGCTGAGCATCAGGTTGTGAGACCGGTTGGTCCGAGCCATCGGGCGTTCCCGCAAGTTCGAGAAAACCCTGCGCCCGCCTTAGGAACCAAAGGTTTAAGGCGCGCGCCCGCTGGACAGTATGTCGCAGCAGGCCAAGCCCCCAAAAACGATCCACAGGAATGCTGGGTTGCGCCGCGCCACGACTTCATTGCCGCCGACTCTGTTATGGCGAACCGATCTATGCGACGGCTTGACTGAATTAGCTTGGTTAAGAGAGGCCCACTGGCGTGAGAGTTCGAGTGCGGTTTGCGGCGGCGGTCGTGGTCATCGCGGGCGCGGCTTTTGCTCAAGGCGCGGCGGCTGAAGCGGGCGACGCGTCGTGGAGCGCCGTCGAACGTCGCGCGATCGCCGCCAGCGGCCTGCCTCGCGCCTCGGTCGTGTCGGTGAAGCCGGACATGGTGATCGCGATCCGCAACCGTGGAACCCCCAGCGTCGGCGGCGGGGTCATCGAGGGCGTGGTCCTGCAGGGGGAGGTCGTCTCCAGCGACGCCGCCCAGATCATGGGCTATCGCTCCATGCAATCGATGGTGAACGTCGACTGCGTCCGCCGTCGCGAGATGGTGGTGAAGATGGCGGTGTTCAGCGAGCCGAAGGGCAAGGGGCAGGTGGTCAATCGCCAGACGCCTGGCGGATGGGTTCAACCCTCGCCCGGCGCCTATCTGTCCGACGTGATGGGAGACATCTGCGGTTCGGGGCCCCGGGTGGCGGCGGCCGCGCCCACGCCCGCCGCGCCTGCGCGACGTGCGACGGTCGCCGCGACGCCGCCTAAACGTCCTGCGGTGACCGCGTCGGTCCCGGCTGCGGCCCCGGTCGTCGAACGCGCCCGGCCCGCACCGGACGAAGATCGGCCCTTCCGAACCTCGATCGACGCGCGGCTGGCTAGAGCCGGCGCGCCCGCGGCGACGCCGCCGCCGCTTCGTCCTGAAATCCCTTGGCCGGTCGCCGACAAGCCGGCGCCGAAGCCCGCGTTGAAGCCGGCCCCGGCCAAGCCTGCCGCGCCGAAGCCCGCGCCTGCGAAGCCTAAGACACCCGGCAAGATCAGCGTCCAGATCGCCGCTTCGTCCACCGAGAGCCAGGCTCGCGAAGCCTTGGCCCGAGTGAGGGGGAAGGTGAGCGCGCCGCTCTCCACCTCGGTTCGCAGCGTCACGGTGGACGGCAAGGTCTTCCACCGTGCGCTGATCACCGGCTTCCAGACCCGCGACGAGGCGCAGGCCTTCTGCGCCCGGTTGAGCGCGGCCTGCTTTGTTCGCTAGAGCCTAGCGGCTGGTCTCCAGGGCCTCGCGGCGTTCCTCCAGCGCCAACCATTCCTCTTCGGCGGCTGACAGCTCTTTGCGCGACGCCTCCAGGGTCTTGTTGATCTTGTCGAAGGCGGCGATGTCGCGGGCGTAGAGGCCGGGGTCGGCGAGGTCGGTTTCCAGTTTCTTGATCTTGCCGGGCAGGGCGGCGATGGCGCTGTCCAGTTCCTGCAACCGGCGCTGGTCCTTGTAGGAGAGCTTGGTCGGCTTGGCGGTTTCGGCCTTGGCCGGGGCGGCCTTGGACGCGGCGGGCGTCGACGTGGCCCCGATGGCGCGGAAGAAGCCGGGGTTCTGCGACAGGAAATCCTGCCAGCCGCCGGGGGTCTCGACCGAGTTCCCGCGACCGTCCAGGGCGATGGTCGAGGTGGCCAGCCGGTCGATGAAGTCGCGGTCGTGGCTGACCAGGATCAACGTGCCCTCATAGTCAGCCAACAGGTCCTCGAGCAGGTCGAGGGTGTCCATGTCCAGGTCGTTGGTCGGCTCGTCGAGCACCAGCAGGTTGGCGGGGGTCGCCAGGGCGCGGGCCAGCAGCAGGCGGTTGCGTTCGCCGCCTGACAGGCTGCGGACCGGTTGGCGCAGTTGCTGGTCGGTGAACAGGAAGTCCTTGGCGTAGGCGGCGACGTGCTTGGGCTGGCCGCGCACCATCACCTGGTCGCCGCCCATCGGGGTCAGGACGTCGCGCAGCATCATGTCCGGCTTCAGGTCGGCGCGCGCCTGGTCGATATAGGCGATCTCCAGATTGGCCCCGAGGTTGACGCTGCCTTCGTCGGGGGCGAGTTCGCCCAGCAGCAGCTTGACCATCGTGGTCTTGCCGGCGCCGTTCGGCCCGACGATGGCGACCCGGTCGCCGCGCAGGATGCGGGTGGAGAACTCCTTCACCAGCGTCCGATCACCGAAGGACTTGGAGATGCCCTTCACCTCGGCGACCCGCTGGCCGGACATGCCGGAGGAGGCGATGCCCATCGACAGGTCGCCGCGCACCTCGCGCAGGCGTTCGACCTTGGTCTTGCGCAGGTCCATCAGGGCGCGGCGTCGGCCCTCGTTGCGGGCCCGGCGGCCGGTGACGCCGCGCTGCAGCCAGTATTCTTCCTTCTCGAGCAGCTTATCGAGCTTACGGCCTTCCTCGGCCTCGGCGGCCAGGACCCGCTCGACCCAGGCGTCGAATTCCACAAAGCCCTTATCCAGTCGGCGGATCTTGCGGTGCTCCAGCCAGAACGAGCGGTTGGTGACGCGGCCCAGGAAGGCGCGGTCGTGGCTGACGATGACCAGGGCCGAGCGCGAGGAGGCGAGCTCGGTCTCCAGGGTTTCGATGGCCAGAATGTCCAGGTGGTTGGTGGGCTCGTCGAGCAGCAGGATGTCCGGCTCCTCGGCGAAGGCGCGGGCCAGGGCCGCGCGGCGGATCTCGCCGCCCGACAGGCCTTTGGCGGACTTGCTCGGGTCCATGCTGAACAGTTCGAGGGCCGCTTCCCCGCGATGGGGTTCGGCGCCACCGAGCGTGACGTAGTCCAGCAGGGTCTCGCCGGTGATCTCCGGCTCCTGGGGGACATAGGTGATGCGGGTGGCGGGCTGGATGCTGCGCTCGCCGTCGTCAGCCTGGATCTGGCCGGCGAGGATCTTCAGCAGGGTCGACTTGCCGGCGCCGTTGCGTCCGACCAGGCAGGCGCGCGAGCGCGGCTCCACGGCCAGATCGACACCGTCGAACAACATCTTAGGCCCGTCGGCGAGACGGACGTTTTTAAGCGCGAGAATAGGGGGCTTCATGCGGCCAGGGACATAGCCGCACCGGGCGCTTCAAGCGACTCCTCAGTTCGGGATCGGCTCCATCGTGACCGGCGGCTGGGTTGTCGGCGCCGGCGGCTCGATGATCGGCGGCGGCGCGGGGGGCGGCTCAGCCTCGACCCGGGTTTCCTCGAAGTCCTCGGCCAGGCCCTGGAAGAAGCCGTTGCGCGGATCCTCCTCATAGGTCGGGACCGGATCGGGCAGCAGCCAGTCGAAATCGCGCGCTGGCAGGGCGGCGTGGGCGACCACCATGTAGTCATGCCAGATCGCGGCCGCGACCTCGCCGCCGGTGACCTTGTTCATCGGCTTGTCGTCGTCGTTGCCGACCCAGACCCCGGCCACGTAGTCCGGGGTGAAGCCGATGAACCAGGCGTCGCGCCAGTTCTGGCTGGTGCCGGTCTTGCCGGCCGCCGGGCGATCGAAGGCGGCGCGCGTGCCGGTGCCGCTGGTGACCACCTTCTGCATCATCTTCACCATCATGCTGGCCCAGTGGATGTCATAGGCCGGGACCGGCGAGGCGGTCTGGTGAGAGAAGATGATCTGCCCGTCGATGGTGGCGATCTCGCTGACGATGAAGGGCGTGATGCGGTTCCCGGCCTGCTGGAACACCTGATAGGCCGAGGTCATCTCGATCAGCGGCACCTCGTAAGCGCCTAGCGAGACTGAGAGGTTAGGGTTCGGCGGCAGGGTGGTGATCCCAAACCGCGAGACCAGATTGGCGATCGCGGCGGTTCCGACCTCTTCGCCCAGCTTGACGGCCACAGTGTTGAGGGACTGCGCCAGGGCGGTCTCCACGGTCACCGCGCCGCGATAGCGGCCACCGTAGTTCTTGGGCTCCCAGTCGCCGATCTTCACCGGGCTGTCGACGCGGATGTCGGTCGGCAGGACGCCTTTCTCCAGGGCGGCGGCGTAGACGAAGGGCTTGAAGCTGGAGCCCGGCTGGCGCTTGGCCTGGACCGCGCGGTTGAAGACGCTGCGGGTATAGTCGACGCCGCCGACCATGGTGCGGATCGCGCCCCTGGCGTCGATGGAGATCATCGCCCCCTGGCTGGCGCCGCTGGCCTTGCCCTGGCCCTCGATGATGCGTCTCAGCACCTGGGCGCCGGTGGCCTGCAGCTTGGTGTCGATGGTCAGGCGCACGACCAGGTCGGGCGAGTTCGGCCCAACCATCTTCAGGACCTCGCCGGTGGCGTAGTCGAGCGCGTAGCCGTTGTCGCCGTCATTGGCCAGGGCCGTGGCCGCGAGCTTCGGCGGCGAGGCGATCGCCGCGTTCATCTCGTCCTGGCTGATCCAGTTCTCGCCGACCATCCGTTCCAGCACCAGGCGCTGGCGCTTCAGCGCGCCCTCCATGTTGTGGTGGAGCGCCATCCGCGAGGGCGCCTTGGGCAGGGCCGCGAGCAGGGCGGCTTCGGCCAGGGTCAGCTGGCTGGCCGGCTTGCCGAAATAGGTGCGCGCCGCGCCGTCCAGCCCGAAGGTGTTGGCCCCGAAATAGATGCGGTCGAGATAGAGCTCGAGCACCTCGTCCTTGGTCATCACCTGCTCCAGCTTATAGGCCAGGGCGGCCTCCTGGATCTTGCGGCGCAGGTTCTGGTCGGGGCTGAGGAACAGGCCCTTGGCGAGTTGCTGGGAGATGGTCGAGCCGCCCTCGACCACCCGGCCGGCCTGGTGGTTGGCGCGCGCGGCCCGGGCGATGGCCCAGAAATCGACGGCCCCGTGCTGGTAGAAACGACGATCCTCGGCGGCGAGGAAGGCCTTGGGCACATAGTTGGGCAGGCGGGCCAGGCGGACGTCCTCGCCGTACTGCGGTCCGCGTGAGGCCAGGAACACGCCGTTCATGTCGTAGAACTTGATCGCCGGGGCGCGGGTCGAGGCGTAGAGCGCCTGACGGCTGGGAACCTCGGGCAAATCCTGCAGGTAGTTCTTGTTGATGTAGTCGGCCGCGACCAGCACCGTGGCGAGGCCAAGCCCCCCGATTAGGGCCAGGGTGATCCACAACCAACGCAGGTTCAGCGGCCGCCGCGGCCCTTGGCCGCCGCCGCCGCGCTTGCCTTTAGCGCGCCCACGGGGCAGGTCGGCGCGGAACGGTTCGTCCGGCTTGGTTGCGGCGGACTTCCCGCGGCGCAGGCCGCCGGTGGGCGCCTTTGAGGCGCGCGGATCGTTATTATTGTCGGTCACGGATAGTCTGGGTCGGCTTCTGAGTTTGTGTAGGACGCCTGTAGCATGGCTTCGAGGCCTTTCTGGGAAACGAAGTCTCTCGCCGAGATGACGCCGCGCGAGTGGGAGAGCCTCTGCGACGGTTGCGGCCTGTGCTGCCTGATCCGTTTCGAAGATGAAGACACCGGCGAGATCATTCCCACCAGAGTGCATTGCCGTCTGTTTGATTCCGAGAGCTGCGCCTGTTCGAACTACGCCCAGCGCAAGCGTCACGTGCCTGACTGCATCAAGCTGACGCCGCAGAATGTCGACACCCTGAAATGGATGCCGCTCAGCTGCGCCTATCGCCGGGTGAACGAGGGGCGGGGCCTGGCCGACTGGCACCCGCTGATCTCCGGCGATCCGGAAAGCGTCCATAGCGCTGGGGTTTCGATCCGCGGCGAAACGGTCAGCGAGGAGACCCTCGCCGACCCCGACGACGCCATCCAATATGCCGCCTGGGATCTGCTAGAGGAGCGGGGCGACGACTAGCCGCTTCGCATATATGTGGCAAATATGTCACATTGAGGCTTGCGCGCCTCGCCAAACGGCCTAATTGAGGGCCCTGAGTTTCTTACACGTTTTCGAGAGGTCTTTTCCTTGGCGCGCGACCCCTATCTGGAACTCGGTGTGTCTCGCGGCGCGAGCGCCGATGAGGTCCGCAAGGCGTTCCGCAAGCTCGCCAAGCAGCATCACCCCGACACCAATCCGGGCAACAAGGCCGCTGAGGAACGCTTCAAGCAGGTCAGCGCCGCCTTCGACATCCTGGGCGACGTCGAGAAGCGCAAGAAGTTCGACGCCGGCGAGATCGACGCCGACGGCCGCGAGACCATGCGCGGCTTCGGCGGCGGCGGTGGCGGCGGTCCCTGGAATCAATCGCGCAACGCCGAAAGCATGGAGGGCGCCGATCTTGGCGACCTGTTCAGCGAGATCCTTGGCCGCCGGGGCGGCGGTGGCGGCGGGTTCGGCGGTTTCTCGCAAAAGGGCGCCGATGTCCGGGCCAAGCTCGAGATCGACCTGGAAGACACCATCCATGGCGCGAAGAAGCGCATCGCCTTTTCCGACGGCCGCACCATCGACGTCAGCATTCCGAAGGGCGCCGAAGAAGGCCAGACCCTGCGCCTGAAGGGCCAGGGCTCGCCGGGACGATCCGGCCCGGGCGATGCATTCATCGAACTGGTGATCAGGCCGCACCCGATCTTCCGGCGCGAGGGCGAGGCCCTGGTCATGGATCTGGCGGTTTCGATTCCCGACGCCGTGCTGGGCGGCAAGGTCGAGGCGCGCACGCCGGACGGCCCGGTGACGCTGACCGTGCCCAAGGGCGCCAACAGCGGCCAATCCCTGCGCCTGAAGGGCCGGGGCGGCTCGGATCCGCGCGGCAAGCGCGGCGACCTGCTGGCCCGCATCGTCCTGATGCTGCCCGAAAAGCCCGACTCCGAGCTCGAGGCCTTCGCCGAACGCTGGCGAAAAGAACGGCCATACACGCCCAAGAAGAAGTGATCGGGGCGCGGTCGGAGTGACAGACCGCCGCGGGCCATTCATAAACCTGCCATTCAGGCTCGGTTCAGTGACTTGGTTGTAATCCTTCTGACCATGAAACGCCTTCTCGTCATCGCCGCGCTGATGGTCGCCGTTCCCGCGGCGGGCCATGCACAGCCTGGCCCCGACTACGGCCGATCCTCATATGGCGGCGGTCGGGGCGATCAGGACACCGCTCGCGAGGCGGTGCGCGGTGGCCGGCAGGTGCCGCTGTCCCAGGTCATCGCCACGATCTCGGCACGCACCCCGGGCCGGCAGCTCAACACAACCCAGGGCGAGGCCGGCGGACGTCCGGCCTATTTCGTCCAGTGGCAGACCAATGACGGCAGGGTGATCATTTTCGTCGTCGACGCCCAGAGCGGGGCGATCATCTCCCGTCAGGGCGGTTAAGGAGTCTCATGCGTATTCTACTTGTCGAGGACGATCCGGATCTGTCGCGCCAGTTGAAGTCGGCCTTGGGCGACGCCGGCTATGCGGTCGACCACGCGCCGGACGGCGAGGAGGCCCAGTTCCTGGGCGAGACCGAACCCTATGACGCGGTGATCCTCGACCTTGGCCTGCCCAAGGTGGACGGGGTTTCGGTGCTGGAGCGCTGGCGTCGCGAGAACATGGCCGTGCCGGTGCTGATCCTGACCGCCCGCGGCGCCTGGAGCGAGAAGGTCGCCGGCTTCGACGCCGGGGCCGACGACTATCTGACCAAGCCCTTCCATACCGAGGAGCTGCTGGCTCGCCTGCGCGCCCTGTTGCGCCGTTCGGCCGGCCACGCCGCGCCCAGCCTGGCGCTGGGCGGCCTGCGCCTGGATCCCCGCGCCGCGCGGGCCAGCGTCAACGGCGAGCCGCTGCGCCTCACCTCGCTGGAATATCGCCTGCTGCACTATCTGATGATGCACCAGGGCCGGGTGATCAGCCGCACCGAGCTGGTCGAGCACCTGTACGACCAGGACTTCGATCGCGACTCCAACACCATCGAGGTGTTCATCGGCCGAGTGCGCAAGAAGATCGGCTCCGACCGAATCGAGACGGTCCGGGGCCTGGGCTACCGTCTGACGGCGCCGGCCGATGAACTGGGAAGTGAGGCGGCCAAGCCGTGAGCATGGAGGCCCTGCGCCAGCCCTCGCTCGTCCGGCGGCTGGTGATCCTGGCCGCTGGCTGGAGCCTGGCGGTGCTGCTGGTCTCGGCGATCGTGCTGGCCATGCTGTTCCAGCAGGCTGCGATCCGGCGCTTTGACCAGGGCCTGTCCGAGCTGATCGACAACCTCACCGCCGGGACCACCATCGCCGACAAGGGCGAGGTGATCGCGCCGGCCCTGACCGATCTGCGCGCGCTGCGGGCTTTTTCCGGCAAGTACTGGCAGATCGCCGAGCCGGCGGCGGGCGGCAAGCTGCGCGTCCTGGTCCGCTCGCGCTCGCTGTGGGACAGCGAACTGAAGGCCCCGGCCGACATCGTCGCGCGGCTGAACGCCGAGCCGGGGCGGCCGGTCTCCTACGATACGCGCGGGCCGTTGAACGAGCCGCTTCGCGCCATGTCGACCCAGGCCAAGCTGCCCAACCGCGCCGCGCCGGTGATCTTCATGGCCGCCGAGGACCGCAGTCCGGTCGACCACGATGTTCGCGGCTTCATCACCGCCACGGCGGTGGCGTTCCTGCTGCTGGGCGTGGGCATGATCGCCGCGGTGGTCATCCAGGTCCGCGTCGGCCTGAACCCGCTGTTCGCCCTGCGCCGCGAGGTGGCCTCGGTGCGCCGGGGCAAGGCCGAGCGGGTGCAGCGGACCTATCCGACCGAGCTTTCGCCCCTGGCCGAGGAGCTGAACGCCTTGATGGCCCACAATCAGGAGGTCGTGGAGCGTCAACGGACCCATGTCGGCAATCTGGCCCATGCCCTGAAGACCCCGCTGTCGGTGATGCTGACCGAGGCGCGGCAGACCGGCGGCCCGTTGGCCGACATCGTCGAGGCCCAGGCCGAGGCCATGCGTCTGCAGGTGGATCACCACCTGCGCCGCGCCCGCGCCGCGGCGCGCACCCAAGGTTCGGGCGAGCGCACCTCGGTGGCCGACGTGCTGGACGAGCTGTCGCGCACCCTGGAGCGGATCTTCCTCGACAAGGGCGTGGAGATCGACTGGGACGCCGAGGACGACCTCTATTTCCTGGGCGAACGCCAGGACCTGCTCGAACTGGCCGGCAACGCCATGGAGAACGCCGGCAAGTGGTGCACCGGCCGCGTGCGGGTGCGGGCGATCCCCTCCAGCGCCGAGCGGCTGAAGCTGACGATCGAGGACGACGGCCCCGGCCTGACCGCCGAGCAGCGCGACGAGGTGGTGCAGCGCGGCGCCAGGCTGGACGAGACCGCGCCCGGCTCGGGCCTTGGCCTGTCGATCGTCGACGAACTGGCCCGCGCCTATGGCGGCTCGCTGAAGCTGGGGCAGGCGCGGTTGGGCGGCCTGCTGGTCGAGTTGGAGCTGCCCCGCGCCGAGGCCTGAATTTTCAGGCGTTTTGGAAAACCTTAACTCGGCGGGCGCATGGTCGGCGCCGCGTGGGGCATGCGTCCGCGCGCGTGGAGCGTACTGTTCATGGCCGGGTTGCCCGACGCCAAGATCGATATTGTCCGCACCCTTGTCCGGGACGCGCCCGACAAGGTGGTCACCGGCCTGCGCAACGCCTTGGCCCTGGCCGACGGCGACACTGCGCTCGCCGGCGTTCGGCGTGTCGTGGACGCCGAGGTCGACGACCGTAACCTGCGCAACAAGGTCCTGGAGCCGATCGCGCCGCTGTTCGTCGGCGACGGCAGCGCGAGCGACAGGCTCAATTTCCCCGCCCGCGCCTTGACCCTGCTCTGGCGGGGCCTGAAGGCGCAGGCGCCCGACGAGATCGGGGCGGCCACCCGCTTCCTACCCGACTACCAGCCCGACGAGAGCTCCACCGAACCGTTCGACAGTCTGGTCGAGCAACTGGCCTATGGCCTTCAGGTGGGCGAGCAGCGCGACTATGTCGCCGCGCTCGAAATGATCGAAGGCGCGAAACCCGGCGGGACCGGCGTCTTGCTCTCTTGCCTCGCGATGTCAGCGGTGGTGCGCCGCGCGACGCTTCGCCTGCCCGAATGGATCAGCCGCACGACCCAGGAACGCGCCGCCGCCGCGCGCCTGGCCTACCGCGACGCCTGCCGGTTCGGCGACGACGCCGGCCCATGTTTCTTTGAAATGCTTGGCGCCCAGCTCGCCGAACCCTGGACCATCCTGCGCATCGTGTCGGCGGTGATGGATCGCCCGGCCGAAGGCTATCTGGCGGGATCGGAGCTTTCGGTGTTCGCGACCCGGCTGATGGACCAGCTCGACGTCAACCTGAAGAAGGTGTCCGGGTTCGATCTGAACGGCGGCGTGGCCGCCGGCGCTGCTGCTGCTGCGACGGTCGAAACCCTGACCCTGCAGATCACCGAGTTGGAGAACGCCATCGACCTTGGCCGTGAAGGCGGCTGGGGCGGGCGCATCCACAAGCAGAAGCTGTCCCTGGCCGGGGTGGTCGAGAGCAGGCTGCGCGAATTGCCCAAGCTGCAGAACGCCGCCCTGCCGAGCCATAAGGTCCGCGTCGCCCGCGCCACGGTTTCCGAGCCGCGCCTGACGATCGAGCCGGACATGAAACTGGTCGATCGTTGCCGCAGCCTGCTGGCTTTCGCCGAAGGCATCCGCGCTAGCGCCAACTATGGCGGCTTCTCCTCGACCCGCGCCAAGGTGATCGAGGCGGCGGGCGAGACCTTGGATCAGTATGTCGAGGACGTGCTGTCGCTGGTGCGCGACGACGAGGTCCCCGACCGCGAAATCGCCGGGCGTTTCCTGCAAGTCGCCGCCGAGTTCGCCAGCCCGATTCATGAGCCTCGGGCCGGTGATATCGTCCGTCGCCGGGCCGCGACCGCCTTCGGCGCCGTCAGGCCGCAGCGCCCCAATCTCGAAGATCCCGCCAAGCTGCTCTGATTTGCACAGCCTGCGCCCTTCGGGCCTGTAGAACTCGCTCTCTCTTTCCGCTACACGCGCCTCATGATCGCTTTTTGGGTGGTCGCGGGCGTGCTTTCGGCCGCTTGCGCCGGTGTCATCCTGTCCAGTGCCGCCCGCGCCGCTACGCGCGCCGGGGCCGCGGATCCGACGACTGAACTCTATCGCCGCCAACTGCGCGAGATCGACGATCTCGCCGACCGTGGCCTGATCCCCGAGACTGAGCGCACGACGACCCACGCCGAGGCCGCGCGCCGTCTGCTGGCGGCGACCGACAACCAGGCCCAGGCCTGGACGGCCGACACCGGCCTGCGCAAGCCGGTCCTGGTCGTCGCGGCCCTGACTCCGCTGCTGGCGCTGGGCTGCTACATCGCGGTCGGATCGCCCGGCCTGCCTGACCAGCCGTTTAAGAGCCGCGTCGCAGCCTGGCGCGCCGCCGAACCGGCGACCCTGACGCCGCCGGAAATGGCCGTGGTCCTGCAGGAGTTGATCAAGGAACGCGGGGGCGACCCCGAGGCCTATGGCTATCTGGCCCAGGCCGAGATGGCGTCCGACAATCCTTCGGGCGCGGCCCGCGCCCTGCGCCGAGCCATCGAGCTCGACCCCAACCGCGCCGACCTCTGGGAGGGCCTGGGCGAGGTGTTGTTGGTCGAGGCGCAAGGAGATGTCTCGCCGCAGGCCGAGCGCGCCTTCCTGGAGGCGCTGAAGCGCGATCCGAAATTGGTGAACGCTCGCTTCCATGTCGGCCGCGCGCGGATCGCGGCGGGCCAGCGCGACGTGGGCCTGGCCGACTGGCGCGCGCTGGTCGCCGAACTGCCGACTGGCGATCCGCGCCGCGCGGCTGTGCAAAGCGCGATCGCCTCGGCCGAAGGCCAACCTGCGCCGGCCGCCGGTCCCGCGCTCGGCGGGCAGTTGGCCGCGGTCCAGGGAATGGTGGCCAGCCTGGCCGCGCGTCTTGAGGACAATCCCGACGACGAAGAGGGCTGGGTCCGGCTGGTGCGCTCCTATGCGGTGCTGGGCGATCAGGCTAATCGCGACGCGGCCCTGGCCAAGGCGCGGACGAAATACGCCGCCAACCCCGATGTGCTGAAGGCGCTGGACCTGGCGGCCAAGACGGAACCGATGCGATGAGCGGCTGGCTGCCCAAGTCTCCGAAGGCGCGCAGGCGCCTGACCCTGATCGCGGCCATCGCGCCGGTGCTGGCCCTGGCGGTCGGGCTGACGCTGTGGGGCCTCTCGGATTCGATCTCCTATTTCTACACCCCGGCCCAGGCGGCCGAGGCCAAGCCGCCGGTCGGGCGTTCGATCCAGCTCGGCGGGCTTGTCGAGGGCGGCAGCGTGGTTAAGCATTCCGATGGCCGGGTCGAGTTCACCGTCGCCGACCAGAAGGCGACCACACGGGTTCATTTCTCCGGCGACCTACCGGACCTGTTCCGTGAGGGACAGGGGATCGTGGCGACCGGCGCCTTCCGCGCCGACGGCGACTTCCAGGCCAAGCAGGTGCTGGCCAAGCACGATGAGCGCTACATGCCGCGTGAGATCACCAAGGCGCTGAAGGAACAGGGCGAATGGCGCGGCGAAGGCGCGCCTCAGCCCAGCTATCAGACCGGCGCCGCCCAGCAATGATCGTTGAAATCGGGTCGTTTTCGCTCGCCCTGGCCCTGGCGCTGTCGCTTGCGCAGGCCCTGCTGGCCGGCGTCGCGCGCATACGGCGCTCGGTGGTGCTGGCCGGCGCGGGGCAGGGCGCGGCTATCGGAGCCTTTGCGGGTCTGGTCGTCGCCTTCGCCGCCCTGATGTACGCCTTCGTGACCTCGGACTTCTCGGTCTCGAACGTCGCCGCCAACTCCCACACCGCCAAGCCGCTGCTCTATCGAGTGGCCGGGACCTGGGGCAGCCACGAGGGCTCGATGCTGCTCTGGTGCCTGGCCTTGACCGGCTGCGGCGCGGCCGTCGCCGCCGTGGGCCGCGACCTGCCGGCCGGGCTCAAGACCCTGACCATCAGCGTCCAGGGCCTGCTGGGCGTGGTCTTCCTGGCCTATACGGTGTTCGCCTCGAACCCGTTTGTTCGGCTGGCGCAGCCGCCGATCGAGGGCCGCTCGCTGAACCCGCTGCTGCAGGACCCGGCGCTCGCCTTCCACCCGCCCATGCTCTACCTCGGCTATGTCGGCATGTCGGTGGTGTTCTCCTTCGCCGTCGCCGCCCTGATCGAGGGCCGCGTCGACGCCGCCTGGGCCCGCTGGGTCCGGCCGTGGACGCTCGCCGCCTGGAGCGCGCTGACGGTCGGCATCACGCTCGGCGCCTTCTGGGCCTATTACGAACTGGGCTGGGGCGGCTGGTGGTTCTGGGACCCGGTCGAGAACGCCAGCTTCATGCCCTGGCTGATCGCCACGGCGCTGTTGCACTCGGCCATCGTCACCGAAAAGCGCGGAGCGATGTCCGGCTGGACGGTGTTCCTGGCGCTGGCGGCCTTCACCTTCTCGATGCTGGGCGCCTTCCTGGTGCGTTCGGGCGTTCTGACCTCGGTCCACGCCTTCGCGGTCGATCCGACCCGCGGCGTCCTGCTGCTGGCCATCCTCGGCGTTACGGCCGGCGCGGGCTTCGCCCTGTTCGCCTGGCGCGCCCCGGCCCTGAAGCGGGGCGGGGTCTTCGCCCCGGTCAGCCGCGAGAGCGCGCTGGTCCTGAACAACATCCTGCTGGCGGCGGCCACCGCCACCGTCCTGCTGGGCACGCTCTATCCGTTGATGCGGGAAGCTGCGACCGGCGAGGCGATCTCGGTCGGCCCTCCCTTCTTCAACCTGACCTTCACGCCGCTGATGGCGGCGCTGGCCATCCTGCTGCCGGCGGGACCATTGCTCGCCTGGAAGCGCGCCGACGCCCAGGGCGTGATGCAGCGGCTGTGGGTCGCGGCCCTGATCGCGGCGGCCTGCGGCCTGGCCGCCTTCGCCCTGATCAGCCCGCGCAAGGCCTTCGCCTCGGTAGGCGTGGCCATGGGCGCCTGGCTGGTGATCGGCGCCCTGGTCGAGATCGGCGAGCGCACGCGCGCCTTCCGCACCTCGGCCGCGGAGTCTTGGCGGCGACTGATCGGCCTGCCGCGCGGCGCATGGGGCATGACCCTGGCCCACCTGGGCCTAGGCGTATTCGTACTCGGCGCCTGTTTCGAAACCGGCTGGAAGATGGAAGCCGCCGAGGCCCTGCCGGTCGGCGGCCGCCTGAACCTTGGCGAATATCACCTGGTGCTGGACGAGGTGCGCGGCCTTGAAGGGCCGAACTACGACGCCGAACGTGGTCAGTTGCGGGCCTTCAAGGGCGACAAGCAGATCTGCGCCCCGACCCCGGAGCGCCGGCTCTATCCGACCGGCGGCCAGACGACGTCCGAGGTCGCGATCTGCACGCTCGGGGTCAACCATCTCTATGTTGTGCTGGGCGAGCGTCGTCCCACGACCGGCGCGCCGGTCTGGCTGGTGCGGGCCTATTGGAACCCCTGGGCGCTGCTGATCTTCATCGGCCCTGGCATCATGGCCCTGGGCGGGGTGGTGTCGCTCAGCGACCGTCGCCTGCGGCTGGCGGCCGGGCGCAAGGCGGAGGCCGCCGCGTGAGGCGGGTCCTGGCCATACTCGGCGCGGTGCTGTGCCTGGCGGCGGCGTCGGACCCGGCCGACCGGCTGCCCGATCCGGCCCAGGAAGCGCGGGCGCGCGAGCTGTTCCGCGAAGTCCGCTGCATGGTCTGTCAGAACGAGTCGATCGACGACTCCAACGCCGAACTGGCCGGTGATCTGCGCCGACTGGTCCGCGACGAGATCAAGGCCGGCAAGACCGACGAGCAGGTCCGGGCCCACCTGACCGGCCGCTACGGCGAGTTCGTGCTGTTGAAGCCTGCCTTCTCATGGGGCAACGCCGTCCTCTGGGGCGCGCCCTTCGTCGTGGTTATCCTTGGGCTGCTGCTGCTGTTCCAGAGTTTCCGGAACCGTCCGGCGGACGAGGAACTGACCCCCGAAGAAGCCAAGCGGCTGGACGGCCTGTCGCGGGATTGAGGGGCATGACAAGATTGCGCCAAAGAATGAGCGCTATGAAGCTCATAGCGTGACCTAAACGTAACTTGAGAGACATTGCACTCTAAGGCATCGAACCTAGGTTGTCGGGGACGTGCGCGTGTTATGTGACCACGGGCGCCCACAGGGAAATTGAAGGCTTATGACCTCGAAGAAGACCGGTTATCTCCTCGGCGCCCTGGCGGGTGTCGGCGTCGCCACCGCGGCCCTCGCCGGCGCCAACTTGGCCGACAACCCCTTGGCCGACTCCAACGTGCAGCGCGGCCTGCTGATGAAGACCTCGACGGCGCCGATCTTCGCGCCGCCGCCCGGCGCGCCGTTGTCGTTCGCCGACATCTTCGAAAAGGTCTCGCCGGCCGTCGTGTCGATCAACGTGACCTCGGAAGTCGACGCCTCGGCGCTGCGCCGGGTCCCCGGCTTCGAGAACTTCCCCTTCGACATCGTGCCGCGCCAGGGGCCGGGCGGTGAAGAGGGCGAAGACGCTCAGCCCGGTCAGCCGGCGCAACCGGGCCCTGGCGGCCGTGGCGGCCAGCCGCGCCTGCCCAGCCAGCAATCCTCGGGCTCGGGTTTCTTCATCTCGGGCGACGGCTACATCGTGACCAACAATCACGTCGTGGAGAACGCCAAGGAGATCAAGGTCGTGCTCAAGGACGAGCGCGAACTCGACGCCGTGGTCGTGGGCCGCGACGAGGGCACCGACCTGGCCGTCCTGAAGGTCAAGGGTTCGGGCTTCCCGTTTGTGAACTTCGAGAACGCGGGCAAGCCTCGGGTCGGCGACTGGGTCATCACCGTCGGCAACCCGTTCGGCCTCGGCGGCACCGCCACCGCCGGGATCATCTCGGCCTATGGCCGCGACATCGGCGAGACCTTCGTCGACTACATCCAGATCGACGCCCCCATCAACCGGGGTAACTCCGGCGGCCCGACCTTCGACGTCTATGGCCGGGTGATCGGGGTGAACACCGCGATCTTCTCGCCTTCGGGCGGGTCGGTGGGCATCGGCTTCGCCATTCCGGCCGACGTCGCCGACTCGATCACCAAGCAGCTGATCTCCGGCGGCAAAATCACCCGCGGCTATATCGGCGCCTCGATCCAGAACTTCACCGCCGAGATGGCCGAAGCCCAGGGTCTCGGCGCCCAGCGCGGCGCCATCGTCGCCAATGTGACGCCGGGCGGTCCGTCGGATCGCGCCGGCCTGCTGTCGGGCGATATCGTGACCTCGGTCAACGGCGTGGGCGTGAAGACCTCGTCCGAACTGACCCGCGAAGTCGCCAAGGCCAAGGCCGGCGACGTGCTGCGCCTGGACCTGCTACGGGCCGGCAAGCGCAAGGTGGTCGAGATCCGTTCAGGCGTGCGCCCGACCGAGAAGGAACTGGCGGCCAACGACAACCCGCAGGGCGGTCCGAACCGCGGCGGCGGCGAAGGCTCCGGCGCCCAGGCTCAGCGTCCGGTGGTGCTCGGCCTGGCGCTTGCGCCGCTGGACGAGGCCGCGCGTCGTCGTCTCAGCCTCGATCCGGCGGTTCGCGGCGTGCTGATCGCCAGCATCGACCAATCGTCGGACGCTGCCCAGCGCGGCCTGCGCAAGGACGACATCATCGTCCAGGCCAGCGGCGAACCGGTGACGACGGCGGCGGAGTTCTCCGCGGCGGTCACTGCGGCCAAGAAGGCCGGACGCCCGAGCATCCTGGTCGGGGTGCATCGCGGTGGCCGCACCTCCTTCCTGCCGCTGAAGATTTCCGGCTAGTCTGACGTAACGCCCGGGGGCTCTGAAGCACGATGCGTATTCTGATTGTCGAGGACGACCTCGAGGCCGCGGAAGTCATGGACCGCGGTCTCACCGAGGCAGGTCACGAATGCGTTCGCGCGCCGGACGGCGAGGACGGCCTGGCCGCCTCCCGCGCCGGCGAATACGACGTGATGATCGTCGACCGGATGATGCCGCGGATGGACGGGGTCACCATGATCCAGACCATCCGCCGCGAAGGCGATCAGACCCCGGTGCTGTTCCTGTCGGCCCTGGGCGAGATCAACGACCGCGTCGAGGGCCTGAAGGCCGGCGGCGACGATTATCTGGTCAAGCCCTACGCCTTCGCCGAACTGATCGCCCGGGTCGAGGCTCTCTCGCGCCGGCGCGAAACCGGCTCGGTGCAGACCATGCTGCGGGTCGGCGAATTGGAGATGGACCTGATCGGCCGCGCCGTGCATCGCCAGGGCAAGGAGATCGACCTGCAGCCGCGCGAATTCCAGCTGCTGGAGTTCATGATGCGCCATGCCGGGCAGTCGGTGACGCGCACCATGCTGCTGGAGAAGGTCTGGGAGTATCACTTCGATCCTCAGACCAACGTCATCGATGTCCATATTTCCCGTCTGCGCTCCAAGATCGACAAAGGCTTCGACAAGCCGATGCTGCAGACGGTCCGCGGCGCGGGCTATCGTCTCGATCCTTAAGGCCCGGCGCACGCCATGCGCCTGCCCAGGCTTTTCAGAACCACGCCGTTCCGGCTGACCCTGCTGTTCCTGGCGTTGTTCGCCGCGGCGGCCAGCGCCTTCCTGGCCTACATCTACCTGGCGACCGCCGGGGAGGCGACGCGGCGGACCGACCAGAACATCACGCGCGAGATGCGCTCGCTGGTCGCGGCCTATGACCGGGCCGGCGTCGACGCCGTGAACCAGTCGCTGATCGAGCGCGCGGCCAGCGAACGGCCGTTCCTCTACCTGCTCATGAAGCCGGACGGGACGCGGATCTCGGGCTCCATCGCCGAGTCGCCGTTGGAAGACGTCCGCGGCGCCCCTTCGCGCGCCAGTTTCTCGGTCACTGATTACGACGCCCAGGGGCGGCTGGTGAAGCACCCGGCGCGCGGCTTCCAGGAGCGGCTGAGCGGCGGCGAGATCCTGTTCGTCGGCGCCGACGTCAGCGAAGACCAGGCCTATGTCGTCAAGATCGTCCGGGCCTTGTGGGGCGCGGGCGCCCTGGTCATCGTGCTGGGCCTGGCCGGGGGCCTGCTGGTCAGCCGCAACGTCTCGCGCAGCATGGGGGCGTTGAACGATGTCGTGGCCGCCGTGCGCAACGGCGAGTTCGGCGCCAGGGCCACGGTGCGCGGCACCCGCGACGAGTTCGACGAGCTGTCCGAGGGCGTCAATGAGATGCTCGACCGCTTGGAACGCTCGATGGCCGGCCATCGCCATGCCGGCGACGCCATCGCCCACGACCTGCGCTCGCCCCTGACCCGCCTGCGGGCGCGGCTGGAGACCGCCTATCTCGACGTCGAGGCCGGCAAGGGCAACGCCGAGGAGGCGCTGGGCCAGGCGCTGGACGACACCGACGGCGTGCTGAAGACCTTTGGCGCGGTGCTGTCCATCGCCCGGCTGCAGGCGGCGGGGCAGGCGCCTGACCAGGTGTTGTTCGACCCGGCCGATCTCGCCGCCGATCTCGCCGAACTCTACGAGCCGACCTGCGAGGACAAGGGGCTGGAGTTCGACGCCGAACTGACCCGGGACCTCCAGGTGCGCGGTAACCGCGAGTTCCTGGCCCAGGCCCTGGCCAATCTGCTGGACAACGCCGTGAAGTACACCCCGGCTGGCGGCGCGATCATGCTGCGGGTCCGTCGCCGTTCGTCCGGCGAGGTCGAATATTCGATCACCGACACTGGGCCAGGCGTGCCCGACGAGGACCGCGCGCGGGTAGTCGAACGTTTCGTCCGCCTGGAGAACAGCCGCAGCGAACCTGGCTCGGGCCTTGGCCTGTCGCTGGTCGCCGCCGTCGCCGAGGCGCATGGCGGGCGGCTGGAGCTGTCGGAGGGGCCAGGCAAGGTCGGTGAGATGGGCCCAGGCCTCCGCGTCGCCCTGATCCTGCCGCGCCCGGCCTAAGCGCTAGTGAAATCTCCATCGCCACCCGGCTAGAGTGTTTGCGATGACTCATCTTCTGGACGTTCTCAAACCCTGCGGTCCGGTGGCCGACCTCAAGGCCGCCGACCGTGCGCGTAACGTGCTGGTCGAGGCCGCCACGCGTGACGGCTGGATGGAGTTGCTGGACGCCGCCTGGCCCGCCCTGGCGCCGGTGTTCGGCGCCTCGCCGTACCTGACGAGCCTGGCTCGCCGCGACCCGGCGCGGCTGCGCGTCCTGCTGGAGAGCGACCCGGATGTGCGGTTCGCCGACCTGCTGGCGCGGACGACAGCCCTGGCCTCGTCCGATTGGGAAGGCGCCAAGTCGGGCCTGCGCAAGCTGAAGGCCGAGGCCCACCTGCTGATCGCCCTGGCTGATCTGGGCGGGGTCTGGGATCTGGACGCGGTCACCGGCGGGCTGACCCGGTTCGCCGACGCGGCCCTCTATACGGCCCTGACCGTCGCGGCCCAGGCCGAGCTGGAGGCCGGCCGCCTGACGCGGATCGGAACGGGCGACGAGGGCCCGGTGCCGGGCTGGTTCTGCATCGCCATGGGCAAGCACGGCGCCTATGAGCTGAACTATTCCAGCGATATCGACATCTCGGTCTTCTACGAGCCGGAGGCGCTGCCCCTGGCCGAGGGGATCGAGACCCAAGGCTTCGCGGTCCGCCTGACCCACCGGTTGGCCGAGCTGATGCAGGACAAGACCGGCGACGGCTACGTCTTCCGCGTCGATCTGCGGCTGCGGCCCGATCCGTCCTCGACCCCGCCGGCGATCCCGGCGGCGGCGGCTTTCGACTATTATGAGAGCGTCGGCCAGAACTGGGAGCGGGCGGCCTTCATCAAGGCCCGCGCCGCGGCCGGAGACGTCGGGCGGGGCCGGGCGTTCCTGGCCGAACTAGCGCCGTTCATCTGGCGCAAGAACCTCGACTTCGCCGCCATCGCCGACATCCACTCCATCAAGCGCCAGATCCACGTTCACAAGGTCGACGACCGCCTGACCGCCAAGGGCGTGGATCTGAAGCTCGGTCGCGGCGGCATCCGCGAGATCGAGTTCTACGTCCAGACCCAGCAATTGATCCTGGGCGGCCGGCACCTCGAGCTGCGCTCGCCGCGCACCCTGGACGCCCTGCGCGCGCTGGAAGCGGCGGGCCACGTCTCCAGCCAGGCGGCCGACGAACTGACCGAGGCCTACCGGCAGCTGCGGTCCGCCGAGCACCGCATCCAGATGCTGGCCGACGAGCAGACCCATCGGCTGTCGGAATCCGATGGTGAGCGCAAACGGGTTGCGGCGCTGTCGGGCTATGACCGGGTGCGCAGCTTCGACGCGGCCATCGAGCGGACCTTGAAGACCGTCAATCGCCGCTATGGCGAGCTGTTCCCCGACGAGGAACAGCTGTCGTCGAAGTTCGGCAGCCTGATCTTCACCGGCGTCGACGATGATCCCGAGACCCTGGCCACGCTCAGCCGGATGGGGTTCTCCAACCCCGCCCGCATCTCCCAGACCATTCGCAACTGGCACCACGGGCATATCCAGGCCACGCGGACCGAACGCGGGCGGGAGCTGCTCACCCGGCTGGCGCCGCGGCTGCTCGACGCGGCTCAGGCCTCCGGCGCGGCCGACACCGCCTTCACCCGCTTTGAGGACTTCTTCTCCAAGCTGTCGTCGGGGGTGCAGCTGCAGTCGCTGTTCCTGGCCCAGCCGAAGCTGTTCGAACTGATGGTGCAGGTGATGGCCTTCGCGCCGCGCCTGGCCAACACCCTGGCCCGGCGGCCAGCCGCCCTCGACGCCCTGCTGGACGGCGCCTTCTTCGCCAATCTCGATTCCGAGGAAGACCGCAGCATGATGGCGGTCGCGGTGGCGCGGGCCGACGGCTTCGAGGGCGTCATGGACGCCGTGCGCCGGGTGCATCGCGAGCAGGCCTTCCGGGTCGGCGTCCAGGTGATGAGCGGGGCGGCCAGCGCCGAGACCGCCGGCCGGGCCTTCGCCGATCTGGCGGACATCTGCATCGAGACCCTGGCCCCGGCGGCGCTGGCCGAGGCCGAGCGGCTGGGCGGCCAATTCGAGGGCGAGGCGGCGGTGATCGCGCTCGGCAAGTGCGGCTCGCGCGAGATGAGCGCGGGCTCCGACCTTGATCTGATGACCCTCTACCGCGCGTCGTCGCCCGGTGCGGTGTCGTCGGTCAAGGAGTGGGGGGCGGAGACCTTCTATGGCCGGTTCACCCAGCGCCTGATCGCGGCGCTGTCGATCCCGACCGGGGAGGGGGAGCTCTACGAGGTCGACATGCAGCTGCGCCCTTCCGGCACCAAGGGGCCGGTGGCGGTCAGCTTCCCGGCCTTCGAGGAATATTACGAACGCGAGGCCGAGACCTGGGAGCTGATGGCCCTGACTCGCGCGCGGGTGGTCTGGGCCTCGTCCGAGAGCTTCGCGGCCGACGCGGCGGCGGCGATCGAGGCGGCGTTGCGGCGCTCGCGCGATCGCGCCCGCACCGCCAAGGACGTCCGCGAAATGCGCGAGCTGCTGGAGCAGGAACGTCCGCCGAAGGGGCAGTGGGACCTGAAGCTCTCGCCGGGCGGCCTGGTCGACATCGAGTTCGCCGCCCAGTTCCTGCAACTCGCCCACGCTGGAGAGGGCGGACCGCTCAGCCAGAACACCGCCCAGGCCCTGGCCGCGGCGGGCGCTGCGGGCCTGGCCTCCACCGACGCCCTGGCGGCGCTGCGCAAGGCCTGGACCCTGCAGCAGAACCTGACCCAACTTTTGAAGGTGGCGCTGGCCGACAACACCGATCCGTCCGGCGAGCCGAAGGCGTTCCGCGCCTTGCTGGCGCGGGCGGGAGAGGCGCGCGATTTCCGGGCTCTGACGGCCAAGCTCGACACCGCCCGCAAGGGCGCGCGTCAGGCCTATGAGGCCATTCTGCGATCCTGAGCGACGGAAGGCGTCGCGCGCGACGTTAGAGGACTAGACGGGCGCTTGGCCGCCCCAAGGAAATTCCATGAAGCACGCCCTGCGCCGGAATCGCGGCCGTGACGTCGGTTGAAGGACATAGCAAGCTTGAACCCGACAAGGGTGAGGTGAGGCTTGGATCCTGGCGACCCGGACGAGGCGTTGCTGGCGCGCGTGGGCGAGGGCGACCCTGCGGCCGTGCGCGCCCTGGTGGCCCGCAAGCTGCCGCGTCTGCTGGCGCTGGCCGGGCGGATGCTGGGCGATGCGGCGGAGGCCGAGGACGTCGCTCAGGAGACCTTCGTGCGGGCCTGGAAACAGGCGCGGGACTGGCGGCCGGGCGTGGCCAAGTTCGACACCTGGCTGCACCGGGTGGCGCTGAACCTCTGCTACGACCGGCTGCGCCGCCGTCGCGAGGTGGCGACCGACAATCCGCCGGAGCAGATCGACGAGGGGCCGGCGCCCGATCGCGGCCTGCAGGCGCGGGACGTGGGCCTGCGTGTGGCCGCCGCCATGCGCGCCTTGCCCGACCGTCAACGCGAGGCTGTCAGCCTCTGTCACTATCAGGAGCTTTCCAATATCGAGGCCGCCGCCCTGATGGGCGTCAGCGTCGAGGCCTTGGAGAGCCTGCTCTCGCGGGGGCGGCGCGCCCTGCGCGCGGCCCTGTCGGATATGGTGGAAAGCTAACGTCATGACCCGCGAACGCTTCGAGGACCTGGCCGAGATCTATGGCGGCGACATCGCCCGCTGGCCGCTGGCCGAACGGGACGCCGCCGCCTTGCTGATGGCGGCCGATCCCGATTTCGCCAAGGCGGCGCTGGCCGCGCCCGCCGGGTTGGACGACCTGCTCGGCGCCTGGGCGCCGCAGCCGGTCAGCCACCAACTGCGCGAGGCGGTGATCGCCTCGGCGCCGCGCCCGCGCGCGCGGACCGGCGTGCGCGGATGGTTCTGGCGTGCCGGGTTGGGCGTGGGCCTGGCCGGCGCCTGCGCGGCGGGCCTGGTGGTCGGGGTGCGGCTGTCGGACACGGTGGTCCAGCAGGACGACACCGTCAGCGCCGCGCTCAGCGGCTATGACGACCTATCGGATGTCGTGATCGGGGAGGGCGCCTGATGAGCCGTCGAACGCAGATCGTTCTCTTCGTCTCGCTGGCCCTGAACCTGTTCCTGATCGGCGGCGTGGTCGGCGGGCTGGTGGTCGGCCAGCGCCTGCGCTCCGACCGCCCGCCGCCGATGGCGCGCATGAACCAGCCGGTCTGGGCGGCGGCGGAGGCCTTGAGCCCAGAACAGGCGCGCGCCTATCGCACCATGCTGCGCGGCGAGGGCATGGAGGCCCGCGCCAATATGCGCCAGATGCGCGAGGCTCGGACCCAGGCCTGGGGAACCTTGGGCGCCGAACCCTTCGATCCGGCCCTGAGCAAGCAGAAGCTCGCCGAGATCCGCAGCCGGGAGGCCGCGACGCGCGGCGAGATCGACGCCCGCATCGTCGACTTCGCCGCCGGCCTGACGCCGGGCGAGCGGCGGAAGCTGGCCAAGGCCCTGACCGAGCGGTCAGGGCATGGTCAGCCGCCAGGACCGAACGGCCCGCGCTAGTTGCGGAAGCTGGGGTCTATGCGATCGAGCTTGCGCAGCAGGGCCGGCCAGGCGAGCCGTTCGGCGAGCTTCTTCATGCCCGCGGCGCCCGACTGCATCTCGACCTTTTCGGCCACGCCCTGGGGCGGGGTGTTCAGTCCGTCCCGGCCGGCGCTCAGCATCAGGACCTGCGCCTCGCAGGCGCGCTCCAGATAGTACATGCGCAGGAACGCCTGGGCGACGGACTCGCCGACCGTCAGGGTGCCGTGGTTGCGCAGGATCATGGCGTTCTTGGCGCCCATGTCGGCGACCAGGCGCTCGCGCTCCTCCAGCTCGGTCGCGATGCCCTCGAAGTCATGATAGGCGACGTCGTGCATCGCGATCATCGCGGTCTGGGTGTGCGGCAGCAGGCCCTCGGCCATGGCTGACACCGCCTGTCCGTGCGGGGTGTGCAGGTGCAGGACCGCATGGGCGTCCTCGCGGCCCATATGGATCGCCGAGTGGATGACAAAGCCGGCCCGGTTCACATAGGCCGGGCGGTCGACGATCTTGTTGCCCTCATGATCGATCTTCACCAGCGACGAGGCGGTGATCTCCTCGAACATCAGGTCGTAGGGGTTGATCAGGAAGTGATGCTCGGGCCCCGGCACGCGGGCGCTGAGATGGGTGAAGATCAGGTCGTCCCAGCCATAGAGGGCCACCAGCCGATAGGCGGCGGCCAGATCGACACGAACCGCCCACTCCTCCTGCGAGACTTGGTCGCGCAGGCTGGGGGTCAGCTTTAGGGCGGTGGTCATGGGCGGCTCCGGTGTCTGGGGATGGGCTTACCTGCCACCGATCGGACGGCGACTCTGTCGCCAAGTTGACAATCTCGCCGTAACTGGCAGATCAAGCCGATGACGCCGGCTGAACGCGAGACGCTGTCGAAGGACCGCTGGTTCGGCGCCCTGCCGCCCGAACGCCAGGCGCTGCTGCTCGACATCGGCCATGTCCGGGCGGTGCGGGACCGCGCGCTGCTCTACGGCGTCGGCGACGAACCCGATGGCCTGTGGGCGGTGCTGCAGGGCGAGGTGCGGCTGGTCAGCTATCCCGCCGTGGGCATGGAGCTGGTCGGGTTGATCGTCGGAACCGGCGGCTGGTTCGGGGAGCTGTCGGTCCTGGACGGCGGGCCACGGCCGCATGACGCGATCTGTTTCGGCCCCGCCCGGGTGGTGAACCTGCCGATGGACGAGGTCTCGCGGCTGGCGGCGGCCCGGCCCGAGATCTACCGCGACATCGCGCTGCTCGGCTGCGCCCACCAGCGCGGAGCCCTGGCGGTTGTCGGCCAGAGCCTGGCCCAGCCGGTGCGGGTGCGGTTGGCCCGCACTTTGGCCGCGTCGGTCCGGGCGGCGGCCGACGCCTCGCCCGGCGTGCTGCGCATTCGTCAGGAGGACCTGGCCGTGATGGTGGGCGTATCGCGCCAGACGTTGAACAAGCTGCTCAAGTCGTTGGAGCGGGCCGGGATCGTTGAGCTGTCCTACGCCCAGATCACCATTCGCGATCCGGCGGCCCTGCGCGCAGCGGGGCATCCGAAGGCCAGGGACTAGGCGACCGCGAAGCCCGGCACGGTGCGGATGGCGCCGCTCTGGCGGATGGGCAGGGAGAAGCTGACCATGGTGCCCTCGCCGGGCGCGCTCTGCATGTCGAGCGAGCCGCCGTGCATCTCCACCAGCGACTTGGTGAGCGCCAGGCCCAGGCCCGTGCCCTGGGTGGTCTTGGAGTGCTGGTTCTCGACCTGCTCGAAGGGCTTGGCCAGGCGGGCCAGGTCGTCTTGGGCGATGCCGATGCCGGTGTCTTGCACGCTGACGCGGATGCGCTCGCCCAGCGGATCGTGGCGGCCCTCGGCGCGGATCGTCACCCGGCCGCCGCGCGGGGTGAACTTGATGGCGTTCGACAGCAGGTTCAGCAGCACCTGCTTCACGGCGCGGTAGTCGGCCTCGACCTCGGGCAGGTGCGGGAAGTCGATGGTCAGGGCCAGGCCCGCAGCCTCGGCCCGGTTGCGGACCAGGCGCACGGCGTCCTCGGCCACCTCCTCCAGCGCCAGGGGCTCGAACTTGAGCGCCATCTTGCCGGCCTCGATCTTCGACATGTCGAGGATGTCGTTGATCAGCGCCAGCAGGTGCTGGCCCGACGAGAGGATGTCCTGGGCGTAGCCCTTGTAGCGGGTGTCGCCGAGCTGGCCGAACATCTCCCCGACCATGATCTCGGAGAAGCCGTTGATGGCGTTCAGCGGGGTGCGCAGTTCGTGGCTCATATTGGCCAGGAACTCGCTCTTGGCCTTGTTGGCGCCCTCGGCCCGGACCTTCTCCATCTCGTATTTGCGGGCGAGTTCCGAAAGCTGCTCCTGGCTGCGCTCCAGACTGACAATGGCCTTCTGAAGCTGTTCTTCGTTGAGCCGGCGCGCCTCGTCCTGGGTCTTGATGGCGGTGATGTCGGCGGCGGTCATCACCAGGCCGCCCTCGGCGGTGCGCCGCTCGGAGATCTGGATCCAGCGGCCGTCGGCCAGTTCGGCCTCGCGCACGCCCTTGCGGCCGTCGGGGCTCGGCATCTCCTGCTGGATGGCGAGCTGGGCGAAACGATTGACCTCTTCGCGCCCGGCGCCCGGCTTCAGCAGCTTGGGCTCCAGCGAGAAGACGTTGCGGTAGTTGTGGTTGCAGAGCAGCAGGCGGCCGTTGCGGTCCCACAGCACGAAGGCTTCCGACACGCTTTCGATGGCGTCGCGCAGGCGGCTCTCGGCGGCCTGGGCGCGGGCCTGGGCCATGCGCTCCTCGGTGACGTCCAGGGCCACCCCGATGATCCGCGAATAGCCCGACTCTTCCGAGCGGCCGAAGGCCTGGCCGCGGGCGTCGATCCAGATCGGCCGGCCGCCCTGCAGCGAGGGCACCCGGAACGACACGTCAAAGCCGCCGTAGACGGCGGCGGTGGACAGCGCCTGGCGGACCCGCTCGCGGTGGTCGGGGGAGACCCGGTCCAGCACGTCCTGGCCCGGCACGACGCCGCCGCCGCCCCAGCCGAAGATCGCGCCGGTGACGTCGGACATGAACATCTGGTCGGTGGTCAGGTCCCACTCCCAGATGCCGCAGCGGGCGGCTTCGACCGCCAGCCGGAAGCGTCGCTCGGAATCGATGACCGCCTGCTGGGCGTCCTCCATCTTGCGGCTCTGGTTAAGCAGCAGCAGGCCCAGCATGAAGGCTACGGCGAGGGGGGCGGTCAGCCAGCCGAGTTGCCGGGCGGTGGAGTTGATCTCGTGCGCGCTGGACGGCGTCGCCGACACGGCCAGCAGCGCCCCGTCCATCGCCGGGCGCCCGACCAGATCCTGTGCCGCGCCGTCGGGTTTGGTCCCGCGCACCAGGCCGCTCGCGCGGCTCAGCTGCGCCGCCGTCAGACCGAACGCCTCGTTTACGTCGCGGGCCTGGGCCAGGCCGCCGGCTCCGGCGGCGGCGAGGATCTGGCCCTTGGTCGTGGCCACGACCTGATCGGCGGCGAGCAGCGCGCTCAGGCGGGCCGGATCGCCGACCAGGATGATCTGGCGGCGGCCCTTGCTGGTGGCGACGCTTCCGGCGACGACCAGCGACGCCGGGGTCTGGTTCGAGGCGCCGATCCAGACGTTCCCGCTAGCCTGCCCGGCTTCAGTCGCCAACTCGCCCCAGTTCACGCCGGCGGCCTTGCCGCTGACGGCGACGACGCCCTGGTCGTCCGTCACGGCCACGGCCAGGGCCGCGCCGCCGGCCACCGCAAGGGCGGTCTCGGCCGCGTCGATGGGCGGATCGGCCTTGCGCTGCAAGGTTTCGCGCGCGGCGGCCAGACCGCCGCGCAACGCCGCGCCCTCGACGTCGACGCGGGCGGCCAGGGTTTCCGTCCGGCTGGGCAGGGCTGCGTTCGCCAGCGTGCCGGCCTGCGGCTCACGGCTGATCTTGAAGATGGCGATGGTGGTGTAGATGGCCAGCAGCAGCAGGGTCGAGAGGATCGCGATCCGTACGAAACCCTGACTCACGCCTCTCCGGCCGTCGGGCGCAGCAGCGCTCTTCGGTTGGCTTGGCCCAGTCTCAGCCGCGTCTTTGCCCCCGCGTCTGGCCAAAGCCCGCCGCTCCCTTGCGCCCTATCCCGAGTCACTCGCGCGGGTGAGTCTACGCAAGCGCGCGTGGCGCGTCACGAGGCACGTGGTCTCAGGACGATCACGGTTTCCTTTGGCGCTCGGCCCGGCGTTCCGGTCCCTTGTAGTTGGGGTCGTCGTGACGGCGCCTGTCAGGCCCGAAATAGCTCTCGCTGCGCACGAACGGACGGGCCCGATCGATCACCCAGACGATCCGTTTCATCAGGTCGGCGGGGGTGACAGGCTTGACGCAGAACTCGTTCACCCCGGCGTCGCGCGCCGCCATGATCCGCGAGCGGTCGGCATGACCGGTCAGCAGGATGATCGGGGTGTAGGGGGCCGGGCTCTCGGGATCGTTGCGCAGCCACTGGGCGAAGGCGACGCCTTCCTCGGCGTTCAGCATGTAGTCGAGGATGACAATGTCGCACGGCGTCATCTTCATCCGACGCTTGGCGGCGTCGACGGTCTGGGCGTCGTAGAGCTGATCGGCGCCGAACCCCCGCAGCATCGCTTTGACGAGGTTTACCGCGTGGGTGTTGTCGTCGACGATCAGGAACCGGACCCGGTTGAGTGAGACCGACATAGGCTGGCTGTCTCCCGAGTTACGCGCCTCCGTACGAAGTTGCGGATTTAACGTAAAGATTCGGTTTTCCCTAACGCGGGAGACAGCCTGCTCAATTCATTCGGCGAGCGCCTTGGCGGCCAGCTCGTAGACGTTCTTCGAAAGTCCTTCGGTCGCCGCGATCCGGGCCAGTTCACGCTTCATCAGCGCGCCCAGTTCCGGCTTGTAGCGCCGCCAGCCGCCCAGCGGCTCGACCAGCCGCGCCGCGGTCATCGGGTTGAAGCTGTCGACGACCAGGATCTGGTCGGCGAGGAACCGGTAGCCGGCGCCGCTCGCATCGTGGAACCGCGAGGGATTGAAGTTGGCGAAGGTCGAGACCAACGCCCGCAGGCGGTTGGGGTTCTTCTGCTCGAAGGCCGGATGGGCGGTCAGGCCCATGACCCGGCCCAGGGCGCTTTCGTCGGGGTCGCGGGCCTGCAGGGCGAACCACTTGTCGATGACCATAGGCTCGGACTTCCAGCGATCGAAGAAGTCGGCGAGGGCGGCCTCATAGGCCTCGCCGCCGACCAGCATCAGGGCCGAAAGGCCGCCGACGGCGTCGGTCATGTTCGCCGCGGCGCGGTAGTGGCCCTCGGCCAGTTCGCCGATCTCGGCGCGGGGATTGGCGGCCAGCAGGTCCAGCGCGGCGTTGCGCAGGGCGCGGCGGCCGGCGCTGGCGGCGTCCGGCGAGAACTCGGCCAGTTCCTGCAGGCCGATATGCAGGCGCTTCAGGTCTTCGGTGAGATGCAGCGACAGGCGGGTGCGCAGGGCCTCGCGGGCGGCGTGGATCGCGGCCGGATCAGCCGGTTGGATGGCCAGCGCCAGGTCGGATTCGCTGGGCAGCGAGAGCAGCAAGGCCTTGAAGGCTGGATCGGACGCCTGGTCGTTCAGGGCCCGGCCCATGGCCTCGGCGAAGCGTTCCTCGCCGACCTCGTCGGGCGCGCCCTTGGCGCGGGCCACGATCAGGGCGCGGGCCAGATCCTGGCCGGCCTCCCAACGGTTGAACAGGTCAGGGTCCGAGGCCAGCTGGACATAGCGGTCCTTGGCCGGGGCGTCGGTGGTCAGCGTCACCGGGGCGGAGAAGCCCCGTAGCGCCGAGATCACTGGGGCCGCATCGACGCCGCTCAGCGTCACGCTGGCCTGGGCGGCGTCCAGCACCACCACGGTCTGGTCTAGCGCCTTGCCGTCGCGCTCGAAGGCCAGGGTCCGGCCTTCGCCGTCCAGCAGGCCGATGGTGACCGGGACCGGCAGCGGCCGCTTGTTCGGCTGGCCAGGGGTCGGCGCGGTGTGCTGGCTGAGGTCGATCTGCAGGGTGCGGGCGCCGGCGTCATAGCTGTGCTTCAGCGAGACCTTCGGCGTGCCGGCCTGTTCGTACCAGGCGAAGAAGTCGCTCAGATCCTCGCCGGTCACCTCGGCGAAGCAACGGATGAACTCCTCGACCGTGGTGGCGTGGCCGTCCCAGCGGTCGAAATAGAGGTCCATGCCCTCCCGGAATTTTTCAGGACCGATCAGGGTCTTGAGCATCCGGATCACTTCGGCGCCCTTCTCGTAGATGGTCGCGGTGTAGAAGTTGTCGATCTTGAGGTAGCTGGACGGCCGCACCGGGTGGGCCAGCGGCCCCTGGTCCTCGGGGAACTGGCGCGCGCGCAGGGCCTTCACGTCCTTGATCCGCTGGACGGCCGCGCCGCGCATGTCGGCCGAGAAGCTCTGGTCGCGGAAGACCGTCAGGCCCTCCTTCAGGCACAGCTGGAACCAGTCGCGGCAGGTGATCCGGTCACCGGTCCAGTTGTGGAAATACTCGTGGGCGACGACGCTCTCGATGCGCTCGAAGTCCATGTCGGTGGCGGTGGCCGGGTCGGCCAGCAGCAGCGAGGAGTTGAAGATGTTCAACCCCTTGTTCTCCATCGCGCCGAAATTGAAGTCGCGAACGGCGACGATCATGAACAGGTCCAGATCGTATTCGCGCCCAAAGGTCTGCTCGTCCCAGACCATCGAACGCTTCAGGGCGTCCATGGCGTAGGCGGCGCGCGCGGCCATGCCGGTGTCGACGAAGATGCGCAGGTCGACCGTGCGACCGCTCATGGTGACCAGCTTGTCTTCCAGAACGTCCAGCTCGCCGCCGACCAGGGCGAACAGATAGGCCGGCTTGGGGAAGGGGTCGTTCCAGACGGCGAAGTGACGCCCGCCCGGCAGGTCGCCCGAACTCATCAGGTTGCCGTTGGACAGCAGGTGGCGGAACGTCTTGTCGGCCTCGATCCGCACGGTGAAGCGCGACAGCACGTCGGGCCGGTCGGGATACCAGGTGACCTTGCGGAAACCCTCGGCCTCGCACTGGGTGCAGAACCGGCCGCCGGACATATAGAGCCCTTCCAGCGCCTTGTTGTTCTCCGGGTCGATCTCGACCTCGGTTTCCAGCACGAAGGCGTCCGGCACGCCTGGAACGGTCAGGAACTCGGCGTCGATGGTGCGCGCGCCGTCGCCCAGGACGCGGCCGTCGACCGCGACCGAGATCGGCTTCAGCCGCTCGCCGTTCAGCACCAGCGGTCCGGTGTGGTCGCCGTTGCGCCGGATCGTCAGCTTCGCCTTGACCCGCGTGGTGTTCGCCGCGAGCGCGAAGTCCAGATGGACCTCATCGATCAGGAAGGCGGGGGGCGTGTAGTCGGCGAGCGAGATCGGCTGGGGAGTGTCTGTACGCATGGGGGGCATTTAGCCACGGCCAGCGCCAATCGCCAGTGCGCTGGTGGATCAAAGCCTCCGGCTTCCGCCGGTCTCGGGGGTGACTAGGCCACTTCCACGCGTGTGGCGGCAGGGCCGGCCACCGGCGTTTCGTTGAACAGCCGATCGAGCCTGGAGATGTCCTCGGCGATGCGCTGCAACTCGGGCGGCGCGTCGCCGGCGCTTTCATCGACGATGCGAACGATCCGGCGGGCCAGCGCCAGCAGATGCGGCACGCTGGTGATCAGCCGCGCCTGAAACTCGATCTTGTGCGGATCGCGGTCGTACTCGGCGCCCGGCACCCGCCAGCCGCCCCAGTCGGCGGCGTCGGTCACCACCACCGGATAGGTCCCCGGATAAGGGTGATGGGCGGAGTCTTCCTCGGCCTGCCACTTGTTGCGCGCCCGCAGCAGCCGCCATTGCGGCGCGCCGTCGGCCAGGGCGTCGGCGCCGCTGCCCTGTTCCGGCTTAAGCTCGTGTCCCTGGAAATCGCGGCCCAGGCCCACGTCGTAGGTCACCCGGACCGGTTCGTCGAAGCCCTTGGCCCAGACAGGCACGATCTTCTCGATCATCGCCCAGACGCCGACGCTCTCGACCCAAACCTTCTGGTTTCGCTGGAATATCGCCTTGGCCATGCGCGCGCCTTCGGAACCCCTTGGTCAGATCGGCCATAAGACCCTGAAATTCTTGACGCGAGGTCAATCTTTTCAAGGTGCGCGGGGCGCGTATGGTGGCCGCCAAGCAAGCATTGAACCGGCCGGCGAACGGCGGAATGGGCGGAAATGAATTTCGATTTCTCAGACGATCAGAAATTTCTGAAGGGCGAGGCTCGCAAGTTCCTCGAAGCCAACAGTCCGACCACCCGCGCGCGCGCCGTGCTGGACGACAAGGATAAGGCCTACGACGAGGACCTCTGGAAGGCGGTCGCCGCGCAGGGCTGGCTGGGCGCCGCGATCCCCGAGGCCCATGGCGGTCTTGGGTTAGGGCACCTGGAGCTCTGCGTCATCGCCGAGGAACTGGGCCGCGTCGTCGCGCCGATCCCGTTCGCCTCGACGGTCTACTTCCTGGCCGAGGCGATCATGTTGGCCGGCAATGAGGAGCAGAAGGCCTATTTGCTGCCGAAGATCGCGGCGGGCGAGATCATCGGCGCTGTCGCCACCTCCGAAGGTCCAGGCGTGGTGACGGCCGGCACGCTCCAGTCCACCGTCACCGACGGCAAGCTGACCGGCGTGAAGATCCCTGTCACCGACGGCGATATCGCCAATGTCGCCCTGGTGCTGGCCAAGGAGAACGGCAAGCCCGGCCTGTTCCTCGCCGACCTGGCCGACAGCTCGGTGACCCGCGAGGCGGTGAAGACCCTCGATCCGACCCGCGACGCGGCTAGGCTGGTGTTCAAGAACACGCCCGTGCGCCGGGTCGGGAACGCCGGCGAGGGCTTCGAGCTGATCGAGCAGGTCTTCGACCGCGCCGCCGTCCTGCTGGCCTTCGAACAGACCGGCGGCGCCGACCGCTGCCTGGAGATGGCCAAGGAGTACGCGCTGGAACGCTACGCCTTTGGCCGGGTCATCGCCTCGTACCAGGCGATCAAGCACAAGCTCGCCGACATGTACGTGAAGAACGAGCTGTCCCGTTCCAACGCCTATTACGGCGCCTGGGCGCTCAACACGAACGCGCCGGAGCTCACGGTCGCCGCCAGCGCCGCCCGGATCGCGGCCTCCGAGGCCTTCTGGTTCGCGTCCAAGGAAAACATCCAGACCCACGGCGGCATCGGCTTCACCTGGGAAATGGACTGCCACCTCTATTATCGCCGCTCGCGGCAGCTCAGCCTCGTGGCCGGCGCGCCGCGGGTCTGGAAGGAACGCCTCGTCAGCCACCTCGAACGCCGCAATGCGGCGTCGGCCGCTTGAGCAGGAGATAGGTCATGGATTTCAACGACACCCCCGAAGAAGCCGCCTATCGCCAACAGGTCCGTCAGTGGCTGGACGTCAATGCGCCCAAGAAGCGCGAGGGCGCCGATCCCGAGGGCGGCGACAGCATGGGCGCCTCCAAGGCCTGGCAGGCCAAGAAGGCCGCGGCCGGCTACGCCTGCATCACCTGGCCCAAGGAGTGGGGCGGCCAGGGCGGCACCCCGGTCCAGAACGTGATCTTCGGCCAGGAAGAGGCCAAGCATCCGATCCCGCCCAACCCCTTCCAGATCGGCCTGGGCATGTGCGTGCCCACGGTCATGACCTTCGCCGACGACGAGACCAAGAAGCGCTTCGTCGGGCCGGCCATTCGCGGCGAGGAAATCTGGTCGCAGCTGTTCTCCGAGCCCTCCGGCGGCTCCGACGTGGCGGCTTCACGCACCAAGGCCGAGCGGGTCCCGGACGGCTCCGGCGACTGGCTGATCAACGGGCAAAAGGTGTGGACGACCGGCGCTCAGTTTTCCGACTATGGCATTGTAATCGTTAGGACAAATCCGGAAGTGCCCAAGCATAAGGGCCTGACGATGTTCTGGCTGGACCTGAAGGATCCGGGGGTTGAGATCAAGCCGATCCACCAGATGTCGGGCGGATCGGGGTTCAACGAGGTGTTCTTCACCGACGTACGGGTCAAGGACAGTCAGCGGCTGGGGGCTGAGGGCGAGGGCTGGAAGGTCAGCCTGGTGACCCTGATGAACGAGCGGCTGGCGGTGGGCGGCGCGACGGGGGCGGGCTGGAGCCAGTTCATGGAGACGGCGCGCAGCACGCCCAGCATGGACGGCGCCTCGGCGCTTCAGGACCAGGCGGTGCGCGAGAAGCTGGCCGACTGGTATGTCCAGGCCGAGGGGCTTCGGCATACCCGCAACCGGACCATGACAGCCTTGTCGCGCGGTCAGACGCCGGGGCCGGAAAGCTCGATCGGCAAGATCATCTCGGCCGTGCAGATGCAGGAGCTGGCCAACACCGCCATCGAGATGCTCGACCAGTATGGGATCATCAACGACGGCGCCCTGGCGCCCGAGGACGCGGCGTTCCACTGGTCGCTGATGTTCGCGCCGGGCCTGCGGATCGCCGGCGGCACCGACGAGATCTTGCGCAACATCATCGCCGAACGCGTGCTGGGCCTGCCCGGCGACATCCGGGTCGACAAGGACATCGCGTTCAAGGACATGCCGACGGGACGTTAAGCCCTTAGCGGCGTCGGGGCGGCGTTGGAGCGGCCGACGACGAGCTCGCCATAAATCCGGGTCAGGCCTTCGAAGGTCGTGTCCCAGCTATGGCGCTGCTCGGCCCGGCGACGGGCGGCGACCTTGATCGGGGTCTGCTCGCGCGCGAACAGGGCCTCGATCGCCTCGGCCATGCCTGCCGGATCGACGGTGAGCGCCTGCTGGCCGACCCGCTCGTCGATCAGTTCGGCGATACCCCCGCGCGAGGGGCCGACCACCGGAACCCCGGCGGCCAGGGCCTCCAGCACGATCAGGCCGAAAGGCTCGTTCTCGTTGGCGTGGACCAGGGCGTCGCAGCTGGCGATCAAGGTCGCGAGCTTCAGCGGGTCGCGCTCATAGGCCAGCGGGATCACACGCGGCGAGTAGTGGGCGTCCTTGCCGGCGCCGACCAGCAGCAGGTGATAGGGCGCGCCCAGGCGCTCGACGGCGCAGATCAGGCTCTCGATGTTCTTCTCGCGGGCCGGGCGGCCGGCGAAGACCAGCAGCCTGGCGCTGGAGGGCAGGCCCAGGCTGCGCTTCAGCTTGGCGGCCTCGGCGCGGTCGGGATGGAACAGCTCGGTGTCGACGCCCAGCATCTGCACGCTGACCTTCTCGACCCCGGCCTCGCCCAGGCGGGCGGCGATATGGCGGCTGGGGGCGACGACGCGGTCGAAGCGGGCGAAGGTCGCGGCCCAGTGCTTCATAGCCGGGGCCTCGGCCCATTCGCCAAAGTGCAGGGCGGCGAGGGCGGCCGCGTCGGTGTGGCAGAACCCGACCACGGGAACGTCCAGCGCCTCGCCGGCCTCAAGCGCGGCGTGGCCCGGCACGAACATGTCGCCGGCCTCGATGATGTCGGGCTCCAGCATCCGCAGGACGGTCTCCCACTTGGTGGTCGAGGCCGGCATCCGGTAACCGTCGCCAAACGGCAGGCGGGCGGCGGCGACGCTGACGACGCCAGGCGCCGAGAGGCCGGTGGTCGGCCCAGGAACAACCAGGGTGTGGGTGATGTCGGGCCGGCGCTTGGTCAGCCAGTCCCGCTTTTGCAAAAGGTAGCGCTTCACGCCGCCGGAACGCGGCGCGTACATCATGGTGGTGTCGATCAGGTGGAAACCCATGCGACCCGGAGCGCCAAAATGAGGAGCCTCTGACAGGTTCAACCGTATCAGATTCTCCGACCGCGCGTCGGTGACGTCGAACACTCGCCGCCTCCCTTACAATAGGACACTGCGACTAACGAACGGCGGGCGGTTTGGTTCTGACGATCTTGCCGCGAATGGGCTGAAAAGGTCGGGGCGCGCTGCGGCAGGAGTCAAAGTCCCCCTCAGTCAGCCGTTCGGCTGACAGCTCCCCCAGCGGGGGAGCATCTGGTGGTCAATCGCCTTGCGGGCGGGTTTCTCCGGCTGCGCGGACCAGTTGGACGAACTCGGCGCGCAGGCCGAAGGGGTCCTCGCCGCGCGCGCCTTGGGCGAGGTCGCCGACCTGGCTCCAACCGAAGCTCGGGTCGATGCGGGTGTCGGCCTTCAGCATCTGGCCGAAGGCGGCGACGGCCAGCGCCCAGCGGGCGGCCTCGGGCGCGGCCTGGACCGTGGGGTAGACGTCGCGCGCGCCGATCGGCCGTTCCATCAGCTTCGACGTGCTCTGGCCGGGCAGCTTGTAGCGGACCTTCAGGTAGGCCAGTTCGCCCGTGGAGGCCGGCGCCGGGGCCTTGCGGTTTCCATAGCGCAGCGGATCGCTGGAGGGCCGGGCGCCGACCGGGGTGATTTCGTAGAGCGCGGTGACCGAGGCGTTCGATCCCACTTCGCCGGCGTCGACCTGGTCGTTGTTGAAGTCCTCGCGTTCCAGCATGCGGGTCTCGTAGCCGATCAGCCGGTACTCGCTGACCGTGGCGGGGTTGAACTCGACCTGGATCTTCACGTCGTCGGCGATGGGGAACAGCGAACTGGCGAAGTCCTCGCGGAACAGCTTCCGGGCCTCGTTCAGGGTGTCGATATAGGCCGCGGTCCCGTTCCCGTTCTGGGCCAGGGTCTGCATCATGACGTCGTTATAGTTGCCGCGTCCGAAGCCGTAGACCGAGAGATAGACCCCGTCCTTGCGCTTGTCGGCCACCACGTCCTTCAGCTTGGCCGGATCGGCGACACCGACATTGAAGTCGCCGTCGGTCAGCAGGATCACCCGGTTCACGGCCTTCGGATCGAAGTTCTGACGGGCGAGGTCATAGGCGAGCGTCAGGCCCTGGCCGCCGGCGGTGGAGCCGCCGGCCCGCAGGGATTGCAGCGCGCAGCGCACCTTCAGCTTGCTGCGCCCGTCGGTGGGGGCGAGCACCGCGCCCGCCGAGCCGGCATAGGCGACGATGGCCACGCGGTCCTGAGGCCGCAGCTGGTCGACCAGCAAGTTCAGCGCCTTGGTGGCCAGCGGCAGGCGATCTTCGCTCCACATCGAGCCGGAGGTGTCGACCAGGAACACCAGGTTCAGCGGCGGCTGGCCGGCCTGGGGCAGGTCGTAGCCTTGCAGGCCGATCTGGACGATCTGGCGTTGGCTGGACCAGGGCGAGGGCGTCACCGCGACGAAGGCCTGGAATGGCGTCGCGCGGTCCTTGGGCTTGGCGTAGCCGTAGTCGAAATAGTTCACCAGCTCCTCGACCCGCACGGCGTCCGCGGGCGGACGGCGGCCGTCGTTCAGGAAGCGCCGGACATTGGCGTAGGCGGCGGTGTCGACATCGACCGAGAAGGTCGAGACTGGTTCCTCGGCGACCCGCTTGATCGGGTTGGCGACCGCGTTCGGATAGCGCTCGGTCTCGGCGCGGGGCGTGTAGTAGCCCGGCGCGAACGCCGGAGCGGCGATGCGCTTCTCCACGGACGGCAAGGGGAGCGGCTGCATGAGCGCTGGCGGCGGCGGCGCGGGCGGGGGAGCCATCGAATAGATCGGCCCGCCGGCCGGGCGGCCGCGCGGAGAGCCCGGATAGCCGCCGCCCGTCTGGGCCGGTGCGAAGCCGAGCGCCGCGCAGGCGGCGGGCGTCGGCTCGCCGTCGCGGACCCTCACCTGGGCCATGGGGGCCGAGGGGACCGCGATGAGGCCCGCCAAGGTGATCATCGCGGTGTTGCGGGGCAGCCTGGACATGGCGGTTCTCATCCCAAAAGGTTCTTCAAGGCTCAGCTTGGCGCTCGCCTTGCGGCGAAATCTCGACCTGATCGCGGCTTGGCCGCGGCGAGAGTCGCCCGCCAGGCGAGATGGTTTCATCGCCGCAATGGTTCGTTGTACCGCTGGCGCCAATACGACCGTGAGTCGTTTGAGAAATTGGGGGTTTCCGTGAAGAAGGTTCTTGTCGCCGCAGCCGCGTTGGCCGCGGTCATGTTTGGCGGTTCGGCCCAGGCAGCCAGCTTTGGCGGCTCGGGTTTCGCGATTCCAGATGTCGGGACGGCTAGCAGCACCTTCACCGTCGGCGGCGCAGATGTCAGCCTGAGCGACGTGAACGTCACACTGTTTGGTCTCAGCCACACGTTCTGGAACGACCTGGACATTTCACTGAGCCACGGCGGAAAAACGGTCTGGCTCACCACCGACAACGGCGGGAGCGCCGACCCGAACGGCGACTACACCTTTGACGATCAGGCCTTGGCCGCCGTGACGACCCTGGGCGTTAGCGGCGGGGTTTTCCAATCCGAAGAGCTGCTGTCGGCCTTCAACGGCATGTCGCTGCTGGGCGACTGGACGCTGACGATCACCGACGATCTCGGCGCCGACTTCGGCAATCTGCAAGGCTGGGGCATCACGGTGGACGGCGTGACCTCGGCGGTCCCGGAGCCGGCGACCTGGGCGATGATGATCATCGGCTTCGGCGCGGTGGGCTCGATGGCGCGCAGCTCGCGCCGCAAGCGGGCGCCCGCCTTCGCCTGATCCGAGAGTTGGAATTTGTGCACGCCGCCGGCCCATGTCGGCGGCGTGCTCTATTTCAGGCTCGGGTGCCGAGCGGCGTGTTCAGATCGCGAACAGGTGAAGATCGTGAGCGTGGTTGTTAAGTATATGCCCAGGGCGCTCTATTAACGCTTGGCCGTGTAGGCTTTGAACTCGGCTGAGTACTTCACTTTGAACTAAAGCCCCTATTGCTTGGATCAAGTTGTGGGGATTTGGCGACGGTGATTGGTGGCCGAAATTGATCGGCGATCTCGCCGATTAGGCAAATGAACTCAGGGTCTCTCATCGCTTGCGACGATCGACCCGCGCTCCTGGGGGGCTGGACATGAAAAATCTTCTGGTGACCGTGGCCTTGGCCGCGACGGCGTTGACTGCAGTTCCCGCGACCGCGGCGCAGATCCTTTATCTCTCCGGTTCGAACTACGCCGAGGCGGTGCACAACGACGGCCAGGCGGCCGGCAATTCGATTACGCTGAAGACCCAGCCCGGCGGCTACCTTGTCGACTACACCGCCAACGCCGGCGCCGCCTTGACGCCGAACGGCAACGGATTTGGCAAGCAGAACGGCCCGTTTTCGTTGGTGACAGTCGATCCGCTGACGGTCGGCTTCAGCAAGATGGGCTTCACCCTGACGCCGGGCGGCAAGAACAACCTCAACTACAAGTTTGACGTCCTGGTCAACTTCGTCGGCGGCGGCTCCCAGCTGCTCAGCGGCCTGCTGCCCAGCAATGGCAAGGTCGATATCTGGGCCGACACCGGCGAGGTCTTCGACAGCCTGACGATCCAGAACTTGCAGGGCCGGGCGAAGAGCAAGGACTCTTGGGCCCCCTACAACTTCTCCGACATTCGGCACACCTCGTTCGACGCGGTGGCGTTGATGACGGCGGTGCCTGAACCGGCGACCTGGGCGATGATGATCATCGGCTTTGGCGCGGTGGGCTCGATGGTTCGTCGCCGTCGCCGGACGCAAGCCTTCGCCTAATTCGACAGCCGAAACCTGATCGCGCCGCTGGCCCATGGCCGGCGGCGCATTCTATTGCAGGCCGCGCCGGGGAGCCCGGCCTGCAGCGTGTCTGGCCGGGGTGACTACTTCTTCAGCGCGTCGCGGGCGGCGTCCTTCAGGTCGCCGACGCTCTTTTGGACCTTGCCGGCGGTCTTCTCGGCCACGCCTTCGATTTCCAGTCGTTCATTGCCCGTCGCCTTGCCCACGGCCTGCTTGATCGCGCCGGCGACTTCCTTGGCGGCGCCTTTGACGGTGTCCTTGTGCATGGGAGTGCTCCTGTTGCCTCGAGGCGCCGAGGGGAGGGGCGCCTCCGAGCGGGGAAGTACGCATGGGGCGGGCGGGCGTTCCGTTGTTGTTGTCGGCCGGGTCGGTGTTTCCTTCCCCGCCAAGCGGGGGAGGGGGGCCGCCCGAAGGGTGGTGGAGGGGGCGTGCCGCAAGCCCAGAGCCCAGTCCCGCCCCGTCCACCGGCTGCGCCGGTCCCCCTCCTCCATGAATGGGGGAGGAAAGATCGGCCTAAGGCGCGTCTAGCGGCGCTCGCGGCTGGGCGTTTGGCCACGCTGCATTGCGTCAAGGCCCCGCGACGGCTATCTCCCTCACCGAATTCCCGTCTTTTCGAAGAGCGAGCGCGGACGCCTCATGGCGCAGCAGTACATTTTCCAGATGCAGGGCCTGACCAAGGCCTATCCCGGCGGCAAGAAGGTGTTCGAGAACATCTGGCTGTCGTTCTACTCCGACGCCAAGATCGGCGTGGTCGGGGTCAACGGCTCGGGTAAGTCCACCCTGCTGAAGATCATCGCTGGGCTCGACACCGAGTTCAACGGCGAGGCCAAGGCCGCCGACGGCGTGAAGATGGGCTACCTGGAGCAGGAGCCGCATCTCGACGAGGCGCTCAACGTCTGGGCCAACGTCATCTCGTGGTGCGAAGAGAAGAAGATCTTCGATCGCTACAACGAGGTCGCGGCCAAGCTGGGCGAGGACTACACCGACGAGTTGATGGAGGAGATGACCGCCCTCCAGGAGAAGATCGACGCCGGTGACCTGTGGGACATCGACAGCCGCATCGAGATGGCGATGGACGCTCTGCGCTGCCCGCCGAACGATTGGCCGGTGGACAAGCTGTCGGGCGGTGAAAAGCGCCGGATCGCGCTGGCCCGCCTGCTGCTGTCCAAGCCCGACATGCTGCTGCTCGACGAACCGACCAACCACCTGGACGCCGAGTCCGTGGCCTGGCTGCAGCATCACCTCGAAGCTTTCCCGGGCTGCGTGATCCTCGTCACCCACGACCGCTACTTCCTGGACCAGGTCACGAAGTGGACCCTGGAGCTCGACCGCGGCAAGGGCGTCCCCTACGAGGGCAACTATTCCGGCTGGCTGGAACAGAAGACCAAGCGCGTCATCCAGGAGCAGTCGGAATCGACCGCCCGTCAGCGCGCCATGACCCGCGAACTGGAATGGGTGCGTTCGGGCGCCAAGGCCCGCCAGGCCAAGTCCAAGGCCCGTCTGGCCGCCTATGACGAGATGGTGCGCGAGCAGGAGAACGCCCGCGGCGCCCAGACCACCGCGACCATTCAGATCCCGCCGGGCCCGCGCCTGGGCAATGTGGTGCTGGAAGTCGAGAACCTGGAAAAGGCGTTCGGCGACAAGGTCCTGTTCAAGGGCCTGTCATTCAAGCTGCCGCCGAACGGCATCGTCGGCGTCATCGGCCCGAACGGCGCCGGCAAGTCGACGCTGTTCAAGCTGATCACCGGCCAGGAGACGCCGGACTCCGGCACCTTCCGCCTCGGCGAGACGGTGAAGCTGGCCTATGTCGACCAGAGCCGTGACGCGCTCGATCCGAGCAAGACCGTCTGGCAGGAGGTCTCCCAAGGCCTAGAAGTGCTGACCGTCGGCAAGCGCGACATCAACACCCGCTCCTATGTCGGCTCGTTCAACTTCCGCGGCGGCGACCAGCAGAAGAAGGTCGGCCAGCTGTCGGGCGGTGAGCGTAACCGCGTCCACCTGGCCAAGACGTTGACGGAGGGCGGTAACGTCATCCTGCTCGATGAACCGACCAACGACCTCGACATCGAGACCTTGCAGAACCTGGAAGAGGCGCTGGAAGAGTTCGCGGGCTGCGCCGTGATCATCAGCCACGATCGCTGGTTCCTGGACCGTCTGGCGACCCACATCCTGGCCTTCGAGGGCGACAGCCACGTCGAGTGGTTCGAGGGTAACTTCGAAGCCTATGAAGAAGACAAGAAGCGCCGCCTGGGCTCCGACAGCCTGATCCCGCACCGGATCAAGTTCCAGAAGTTCACACGCTAAGGGCTAGATGCTCCCCCTCTGGGGGAGTTCCCGGCCTATTGGCCGGGTGAGGGGGACTTTGACTCCTTCAGCAACCCCCTCCGCCGCGCTGCGCGCGCCACCTCCCCCAGCGGGGGAGGATCTGGGGCGGCCTAGCTGGGCCGTCCGATCACCACGCCGGTCATGCTGATGGCGCCCAGTTCGATGGCGTCGTTGAAGAACGTAACCGTGTCGTCCTGGCCCTGCGCGCCCAGCACATAGAGCAGCGGCAGGTAGTGTTCGTCCGTCGGGATCGAGAGCTGGGCGTCTTGGCCCAGACTCATCCAGTCGACCAGCGGCCCATGATCGTTGGTCGCGATCAGCGATTTCACCGTCTCATTGAAGCGTTCGGCCCAGTCGAGGGGCTGGGGGCTCTGCGCGCGCACGGCCAAGCGCAGATTATGCACCCAGTCGCCGGAGCCGAGGATCAGCACGCCCTCGTCGCGCAGTTCCGCGAGCTTGGCGCCAAGCTCATAGTGGAAGCTGGGCGGCTGGCGCAGGTCGATGGCCAGTTGCAGCACCGGAATGTCGGCGGCCGGGAACATGTGCATCAGCACCGACCAGGCGCCGTGGTCGAGGCCCCAGTCCTGGTCGTGGCGGACGTGCGTCGGGGCGAGCAGCTCGGTGACCCGTTCCACCAGCCAGGCGTCGCCGGGGGCCGGGTAGCCGATGTCGTAGAGCGGTTGGGGGAAGCCGTGGAAGTCATGGATGGTGCGCGGGGCGCTCATCGCGGTGACGGCGGTCTCCTCGACGTACCAGTGGGCCGAGATGCAGAGGATCGCCTTGGGGCGGGGCAGGGCGGCGCCGAGCGCTCGCCAAGCCTCGGCGTAGTCGCCGCCGAGGGCGTTCATCGGACTGCCGTGACCAACGAAGATGGCCGGCATGTGGGGGACGCGTTCGCTCATCATGGTCCTCAGATCGGAAGCGCGTGGGCGCTCGTCAATCGACCGCGACACTCTCGCCCAAATCCCGCAGCGGCGACAGGGCGCCGATCAGCGGCGGGATGAGGAAGCCGAGCGCGGCGACCAGCAAGGCCGCGCGCGGACCGATCGCCTGGCCCAGCAGACCGCCGCCCAGCGCGCCGATCACCGCCATGGCTCCAGCTCCGGCGTGGAAGGCGCCGGCGACGCGGCCCAGCACAGCCTGCGGCAGCAGGGTCTGGCGCAGGCTGGCGGTCAGGACGCCGCCGGCCACGGCGAGCGCGTCGCCGATCACCTGGGAGACGATCAGGGCTGCGAGGCCCGTGACCGGCGCGGCCGGCGCGAACGGCGTGATCAGCACGGCCAGCGCCGCGCCCGTCATGGCCAGGACGATGGCGCGTCCGTGGCCCAGGCGGCGGGCCAGCCGGGGCGCGATGAAGGCGCCGGCCAGGGCTCCAATCCCGCCCGCGCCGATGGCCAGGCCGAGCATGGCTGGGGTGAGCCCGAGCGTGCGCAGGGCGAACAGCACGTAGAGAGCGCTGAACACGCCGCCGAACAGGCCCTGGGCCGACTCCATCAGCAGCAGCGGACGCACGTGGGCGTCGGACCAGGCGAGGCGGAAACCCTCCGTGACTTCGCGCGTCCAGTGTTCAGGCGGCGATGGCTCGGGCGCGGCCTCAGGCGTTCGGATGGCCGCGAGGAAGCCGGCCGAGGCCAGATAGGTGACGGCGTTGGCGGCGAGCGCGATCGGCGCGCTTAGCCATTGGAACAGCGCGCCGGCCAGCGCCGGTCCGCCGACCTCGGCCACGGACTCGGTGGCCGCCAGCCGCGAGTTGCCGTCGATGAGCTCGGCCTTGCCGATGATGCTGGGCAGATAGCTGTGGCTGGCGATGTCGAACGCCACGCTGGCGGCGGCGACCAGGGCCGCGGCGGCGAACACCTGGGGCAGGGTGAGGACGCCCAGCCAGGCGGCGAGGGGAATGGAGATCAGCACCGCGGCGCGCAGCAGGTCGGCGCCGATCAGCAGCGGCCGGCGTCGATGGCGGTCGATGAACGGGCCGGCCGCCAGCGCGGCGACCAAGGCTGCGCCGCTGGCCACGGCGGCCAGGACGCCCAGCGTCACGGCCCCGGCGCCGAGGGTCACGACCGCCATGATCGGCAGGCCCTCGCGGGTGATCCGCGCGCCGAACGCCGAGACCGCTTGGGCGGCCCAGAGTTTTCGGAATGTGGCGTGGCCGGTCAGGTTCATCCGGCCTGGTCCAGGAACGCCGCCACCTCGCGATCCCCGTGCAGCCGCTGGACCGGCTGGCTGGGAACCTGGTGGGCGAGGATGTGCTCGATGTTGCGCCGGGCGACGCGGTCGAAGGTCCAGATGTAGGTCAGGGTCTCGCGGTCCAGGCTGTCGCGGCAGCCCTCGGGGAGGTCGGCGCGCCCGCGCCCGCGCCGGTCGATGCTGCGCCAGGCGGCCCGCGCCAGCGAGCGCCAGCGCGGCTGTTCGATCCAGAGGATGGTGTCGGCGCGCGGCAGGTAAAGGTCGCCGGTGAGCGACAGGAAATTGCCGTCGACGATCCAGGCGTCCCCGGCCAGGGCCCCGGTCACCCGCTCGCGGAAGCGTCCCAAATCGCCAGGTTTCCAGCCCGGTTCATAGAACAGGACGTCGAGATGGATCACCGGCAGGGCCAGCTTGGCGCCCAGCTTTCGGGCAAGGGTGGACTTGCCCGACCCCGAATTGCCGAGGATCACGATGCGGCGCATGACGTCCTCCCTCCACCGTGGCTATAGGATAGCCAGTGTTCGGAGAACCCCATGATCAGCTCGCCCAAGCCCGTCGTCCTGCTTTCCAACCAGATGCTGTCGCCGATGCAACAGGCGCTGGAGGCGCAGGGGTACGAGGTGGCGCGGCGTTGGGAGCTGACGCCGCAGCAGGCGGCTGAGGTTCGCGCGATCGTGCACGCGGGCGAGATCCCGCTGCCGGCGGAGTTCCTGGAAGGTCTGCCGAAGCTCGGCCTCATCGCCTGTGTCAGCGTCGGCTATGACGGGGTCGACGTGCCTTGGTGCCGGGCGCTTGGTCTGGAAGTGACCCATGCCCAGGGCCTCAACGCCGAGGACGTGGCCGACCACGCGATCGGCCTGATGATCGCCGGCTGGCGCAATCTGACGGCCGGCGAGGCGATGGTGCGCAGCGGCGGCTGGCAGAAGGGCGAGCGGATGGGACCGCGCCCGAGCCTGCGCGGCCGCAAGCTAGGCGTGATGGGACTGGGCGCCATCGGCGAGGCGGTGGCGGTGCGCGCCGAGGCCTTCGGCATGGAGGTCGCCTGGTGGGGGCCGCGCGAGAAGCCGGGCGTCGGCCGGCCGCGCGCCGAGAGCCTGCTGAAACTGGCGGCCGACAGCGACGTCCTGGTGGTGGCCTGCCGCGCCGACGAGACCAACCGCAAGATGGTCGATCAGGCGGTGATCGAGGCGGTCGGCGCGCGGGGCATGATCGTCAATGTGGCTCGTGGCTCGATCATCGACGAGGACGCCCTGATCGCGGCCCTGAAGGACGGGCGGCTGGGCCGCGCCGGCCTTGATGTCTTCGAGACCGAACCAACCCCGGCCGAGCGGTGGGCCGACGTGCCGAACGCCGTGCTGACCCCGCACTCGGCCGGCGGCACCTCGGATTCGGTGGTGCGTATGGTCGCCCAGGCGTTGGAAAACGTGCGGCTGTTCCTGTCGGGCGAGCCGGTGATGAGCCCGGTCGCGGCGTAGAAGTTTGGGTCGGCCCCGGTTTGTTCGCCGGGCGTCGAACCCATCCAAGACTGACGGCCTGGGTTCATTTGAGCGCCATGAAAATATCATGCCTAGCGATTGCGGTTTCTCTATCGGCTGCGCACACATCGGCCATGGCTCAGCCGCCCCAATACATTGGCGTCGATGAGCTGGGCCCAGCCTTCTACGCGAGTACGCACCAAGCCGTAGCTGTGGAGCCCGGCCGTCACCTAAATCTCGTTTGTCTAGGCCAGGGCGCCCCAACGGTGCTTCTGGAGTCGGGCTTTGGCGATGACTCCCTGGCTTGGCGCAAAGTGCAGGCTCGGGTTGGAGCCTTCACCCGAGTTTGCTCCTATGATCGGGCCGGCTACGGACTCAGCGACGCCGCGCGGCGTCGATCGGACGCCGATAATGCGGTGGCGGATCTAGCGTTGCTACTCGAAAAGGCGCCGATCTCCGGATCCATCGTGCTGGTCGGTCATTCGTTGGGCGGGCTGTACGCCACCCATTTTGCCAACCTGCATCCCGATCGAGTGGCCGGCCTGGTGTTAATGGATCCGGTGCAGCCAGGCGACGGCCCCGCCTATGGGACGCTGCGGGATGGGATGCGGAAGGCATGGGCTAAATCGATCACTGAAAGCGAGATCTGCCTGGCGGCGGCGCAAGAAGGCGATCTGACAGCCGCCCGCAGTCCCGCCAATTGCCTGGAAGACCCGCCTGGTCCTGATCTCGCCTTCCACGACGAACTGAACCGACGCTGGGGCAAGGCCAAGTACATCGCGGCCAACCTCTCGGAACTGCGCAGCTCGATGACCGACGCGAATGGCGACAGCCTCGACTCGGCCCAGGCCGGGCCCAAGCAACGCGATTTCGGAGCTCTGCCGATGATCGTTTTGGTGTCAGATCCCCCTAAACCACTCAGCGGGCGCCCGAGGTGGGATGAGAGCAAAGCCATCAGGCTTCGTTTGCAGCGCGAACTGGCGGGACAATCGAGCCAGGGCAAGTTCCAGCTCGTCATCGGCTCAGGACACATGATCCAGGACGACGCTCCCGAGGTGGTGATCGACGCCATCCAATCGGTCGTTGCAGCAGTTCGAGGTTCACCGAGGGACCATTGACCCCCGGCCCCGGATGGTTGGTTGCTCAGCCTGCGCGAAACGCGGCGGCGGTCATTTGGGCGAGCGTCTTGAGCTGCTGGCGGGTGCAGCGTTCGCCGAGCACGACCAGGCGCCAGTAGAGCGGTCCCATCAGGAAGTCGGTCGCCAGGCGGCGGTCGATGTTGTTTGGCAATTCGCCGCGCGCCACCGCTCGGTCGATCAGCGTCGTGACCTTCTTTTCGCTCGCCGCCTCGCTGGGCCGCAGCGCCGCCGCCAGGGCCGGCTCACGCTCCATGGTCGCGTAGAGGTCGGCCATGATGCGGCGCACGAGCGGATGACGCATCAGGCGCCGGCCGGCGAGGCCCATGGCGTAGAGATCGGCCTCCAGGGATCCGCGGTCGCCGGACTCGATGCGCGCGGGCACCGTCACCGTGAGCTGCGAGACAAGGTCGTGCGCCATGTCGGCCTTGGATCGCCAACGGCGATAGAGCGCGGCCTTGCCGACGCCGGCCTTGCGCGCCACGGCGTCGAGGCTGAGCGCGCTGTATCCGACGCGCGCCCATTCCTCAAAGAAGGTCCGCGTCAGCGCGTCCGTGATCTGGGGTCGCTTCACAGCCGCGCCGCTCAAGCGGGCATCCGTCGCGACGGAACTGTTGCGTTCCGTCGAGCTTGCAACTATCTCGTCGAGACGATCCTGTTCCATCGACGGAGACCTACCCCGTGATCGAGACCAAGCCAACCTTTGTGAGTGTCCTTAAGGACGCGCTCGGCAGCCGGATCGATCCGTCGGCGGCGAACTTCATTGAGATGATGGCGGAGGATTTCGTCATGGAGTTTCCCTATGCCCGCCCTGGGATGCAGCCCAAGATCGAGGGCCGTAAGGCCGTGGTCGCCTATCTGATGACCGTGGCCGGATCGGTGAGCGTCGACACGGTCGACAACGTGGTCGTCCACGAGACGGCCGATCCTGAGGTGGTCATCGTTGAGTTCGAGGCCCATGGACGCGCCCTGAAGGTCGATGAGCCGTACGACCAGCGCTACATCTCCGTCATCCGCGCGCGGGGCGGCCGGATGATCCACTACAAGGACTACTGGAATCCGATCCAGGGCCTGAAGGCGCAGATCGGGTCGGCGGCGGTCGAGGCCTTCATGCTGGGTGGCGCGGCATGAGCGGTCTGGTGCTCGTGACGGGCGCGACAGGGAAGACCGGCAAGAGCCTGGTCGCGCAGCTGGAGGATCAAGGCGTGGCGCACCGCGCCGCCACGCGCGGCGGCGAGCGGCCGTTCGACTGGACCGCGCCCGAGACCTGGGATGCGGCGCTTGAGGACGTCGCGTCGGTCTATCTCGTGGCTCCGCCGACGGTGAACGACCCTTATTCCCGGATGATCGAGTTCCTGCGGTTGGCGACACAGAAAGGCGTTGGCCGCTTCGTGTTCCTCGGCATGGCGTCCCTGCCGGCCGGCGGCCCCGCCCACGGGCAGGTCCATCAGTGGCTGAAGGACAATGGCCAGGACTGGGCCGTCCTCGCCCCCAGCGCCTTCATGCAGAACTTCGCCGAGGGTTCGCATCTGGCGACCATCCGAGGCGAAGACACCTTCTATTCCAACACCGGCTCGGGCCGCGTGCCGTTCATCAGCGCCGGCGACATCGCGCGGGCGGCGTTTGTGTTGCTGACCGGGCCTGCAGGATTGAACCGGGAGTTCGTCATCACCGGCGAGGAGGCGATGTCGTACGATCAGGTCGCCGAACGGATCAGCCAGGCCTGCGGCCGCCGGATCTCGCACACTCATATTTCGACGGATGAACTGGTCGAACGCTTCCTCAAGCGCGGCCTTCCCGAACTGACCGCGAGATTCCTGGCGGCGGGATATGAAACCATCGCCGCCGGCGCCCACGCCCAGACCACGGATGTCTACGGCGCTCTGACCGGCGAGGCGCCGACGACGTTCCAGGCGTTCGCCAAGGCCAATGCGCAGGTCTGGACGTGAAGGGGCGGCATCAATTCTGAGACCCGGGGCTTTCGTCCTCCGCGACCTCTCCCCCGCCAAGCGATGCGCGGCGAAGCTGGGCCCAATCGAGGAGCGCCAGGAACACTGGGCCAAGGCCTCGTCCAAGCTCGGTAAGCTGATATTCCACCTTGGGCGGCACCTGCGGGTAGATGGTGCGCATCACCACCCCATCGTCCTCCAGGCCGCGTAGCTGCTGGATCAGCATCTTTTGCGAGACCTGCGGGATCGCCCGGCGCAGCTCTGAAAAGCGCAACACCGGCTCCCCGTAGAGATGCGCCACGATCAGCATCTTCCAGCGCCCTTCCAGGATGGAGATGGCGTCCTCCACGTCCTCGACGCAGGCGATCTTGGGGAACTTCGGTTCGGCCAGGCGGGGGTCGGACATGAGCTTACCTTTAGGTGACTGGCGCACTTTTTCGTCCGTTCTTGTCAGATCGAGAGCGTCTCGCCTAGATGCCTTGGAACCTCCCGCCGCCCCCTCCAAATACGAGATCAGCATGCGCGCTTACCGTTTCGACAGCTTCGACAGCCTGGACGAACTTCGCCTGCGCGAGGAGGCCGACCCGCAGCCGCAGCGCGGCGAGGTGCTGGTCCGCGTGCACGCGGTGTCTCTGAATTTCCGCGATCTCGCCATGCTGCGGGGGACCTATCCGCGCAAGTGCGTCCCCGGCCTGATTCCCGTCAGCGACGCGGCGGGGGAAATCGTGGCGGTTGGCGAAGGCGTCCGCGCGCTCAAGGTCGGCGACCGGGTGATGGGCGCGTTCCACCCGCGCTGGTTCGGCGGCGAGATGCCGTCCACGATCGCCAGCGACACCTACGGCGCCGAGAGCGACGGCTGGCTCTGCGATCTGAAGGCGATCAGCCAGGAGGCCGTGGTCCGGGCGCCCGACGCCCTATCCTACGAGGAGGCCTGCACGCTGCCCTGCGCCGGCCTCACCGCCTGGACGGCCCTGACGGGGGCCACGCCCATTCGCGCCGGGCATACGGTTCTGGTGCAAGGCAGCGGCGGGGTCTCGGTCTTCGCCTTGCAGCTGGCCCGCGCGGTGGGCGCCACGGTGATCGCCACCACCTCCAGCGCGGCCAAGGCCGATCAGTTGAAGGCGCTGGGCGCCGCGCACGTCGTGAACTACGTCGACGAACCGCAGTGGGGGCGGCAGGTTCGCGCGCTGACGGATGGCCGGGGCGTGGACCGCGTGGTCGAGGTCGGCGGCCCCGGAACCATCGCCCAGTCCCTGCGCGCGGTAGCGGTTGGCGGCGAGATCACCTCCATCGGCTTCCTGAGCACCGAGAACCCCGGCGTCGACTTCTTCCAGCTCAAGGCCAGCGGCGCGTCGTTCCGCAACATCACCGTGGGCGACCGCGCCGCCTTGCTGGAGCTCAATCGCGCCGTCGCGGCGAGCGGCCTGAAGCCGGTGATCGACCGTGTCTTCGCCTTCGATGAAGCGCGCGAAGCCTTCGCCCATCTTGAAAGCGGCGCCCATCTCGGGAAGGTCGTGATCCGCCTGGACTGAGGCCTGGCCCCTACGGTCAAGTTTATGAACGCCGGGCAACCGGGGCCTCAAAGTGCGTTCAGCCGCGATCCTCCACAACGTCCTCAATGGCTGCGGACTGACGCAGCGTTGAAGGAAGTAGGGCCATGTCCACGCCTCTCCGCGTCGTGACGAGCGAACTTTTGAACGACGCCTCGCGGGCCGCCCCCGCCGGGCTGGCCGAGCGGGTTGCGCAGCTCCAGGCCGAGGCCAAGCGCCTGGCGCGGGAGCATATCGACGCCCTGACCGCCAGCCTGGACCAGACGCGGCGCCTCGCCGAGGAGATCGCCAAGGGCGGCGAGGCCTATCCGCCCGGCGTGCGCGACCTTGCGCGCCGCCTTGGCGAAGACAGCGTCGCCAGGGCGATGACGCTCGAAGCCATCGCGGCGCGGAGCTGATCGCCGGGCGGCGGGTGCTTTCGGCGGGGCTGCGCTCTGATACGATGGCGGGTAAAGGCGGGGTCTTGCGACCGACTCACGCCTAGCCTCAGCCCTGGGAAGCCATGATCATTCAGCCACGTATCCGCGGTTTCATCTGCACGACCGCCCATCCGGAAGGCTGCGCCACGAACGTGCATGAGCAGATCGCGCATGTCCGGGAGCAGGGGGCGATCGAGGGGCTGCCCAAGCGCGTCCTCGTGCTCGGCTGCTCCACCGGCTACGGGTTGGCCTCGCGGATCGTGACGACCTTCGCGGGCGGCGCGCGGACCATCGGCGTTTCCTTCGAGAAGGCTCCGACCGAGACCAAGACCGCGAGCGCCGGCTGGTACAACAACCGGGCCTTCGAGCAGGAAGCCCGCGCGGCGGGGCAGGAGGCGCTGACCATTGAGGGCGACGCCTTCTCCGACGAGCTGAAGCAACAGGTGATCGAGGCCGTGCGCGCCCAGTTCGGTCAGGTCGACCTGCTGGTCTACAGCATGGCCGCGCCGGCCCGGACCCATCCGAAGACCGGGGAGCTGCTGCGCTCGGCGATCAAGCCGCTGGGCGAGGCCGTCCGGTTGAAGACGCTGAACACCGAGAAGGGCGAGGTCTACGAGACCGAAATCCTGCCCGCCACCGACGAGGAGGCCGCCGCGACCGTGGCCGTCATGGGCGGCGAGGACTGGGGCATGTGGATCGACGCCCTGCAGGCCGCCGGGGTGCTGGCCGACGGCTTCCGCACGCTCAACTACACCTATCTGGGCTCGGACCTGACCTGGCCGATCTACTGGCACGGCACGCTTGGCAAGGCCAAGGAGGACGTCGACCGCATGGCCGCGACGCTGCGCGAGCGGCTGGGTCCTGACGGCGCCCGCGTCGTGGCGCTGAAGGCGGTGGTGACCCAGGCCAGTTCGGCGATCCCGGTCGTGCCGCTCTACGGCACCGTGCTGTTTTCGGTGATGAAGGAGATGGGGCTGCACGAGGGCTGCATCGAGCAGATCGACCGACTGTTCCGCACCCGCTTCGCGCTGGGCTCGGAGACCGACGAGGCCGGCCGCCTGCGGGTGGACGACTGGGAGCTCTCGGCCCCGGTCCAGGCCGAGGTCCTGCGCCGCTGGCCGCTGCTGAGCACGCAGACCATGGGGGAGTTGGCCGATATCGAGGAGTATCGCGCCCAGTTCCTGCGCCTGTTCGGCTTTGGTCTGGCGGGGGTGGATTACGACAAGGACGCCGATCCGATGTCCGTGCCCGCCCTGGCCTGACTCCAGCGGCGAGAGACGTGCTAGGATAGCGCTTCAACAACCCCGGCTTGGCTTGACATAAAGACATAAAGATATCTTTATGTGGGTATGACGTTATCTACGGGCCAGGCGGTCGATGTGTTGCGCGCAGCGGGCGAGCCGACGCGGCTGCGTATCCTTGCGCTGCTGTCGCGTGAAGAGCTGGCGGTGCTGGAACTCTGCCGGGTTCTGGACCAAAGCCAGCCCCGCGTCTCGCGTCATTTGAAGCTGCTGGCCGACGCGGGTCTGGTCGAGCGTTTTCCCGACGGCGCCTGGGTGTTCTACCGCCTGGCGGCGGTGGGCGAGGCGCGGCGCCTGACCGACGAGGCCGTGAAGTCGATCGATCCCGCCGATCCGATCCTGGCGCGCGACGCCGAGCGGCTGCAGTCCGTCCGGGGCGAGCGGTCCACGGAGGCCGGCGAGTACTTCGCGCGCAACGCCGCGCGCTGGGACGAGATCCGCTCGCTCTATGTTTCGGAGACCGCTGTCGAGGACGCCATCTTGCAGGCCGCGGGGCCGGGGCCGTTCAAACGGCTGGTGGACCTTGGCTCGGGCACCGGCCGGATGCTGACCCTGCTCGGCCCCAACGCCGAGGCGGCGCTGGGCCTGGATCTCTCCCAGCAGATGCTGAACATCGCCCGCAGCCATGTAGCCGAGGCGGGCCTGGAGCGCTGCGAGCTGCGCCACGGCGACATCTTCGGCACCCGGTTGCCGCCGCACAGCGCCGACCTGGTCGTGGTCCACCAGGTGCTGCACTATCTGGCCGACCCCGCCGCCGCCGTGCGCGAGGCCTCGCGGCTGGTCGCCGAGGGCGGGCGGCTGTTAATTGTCGATTTCGCGCCCCACGCCCTGGAATTCCTGCGCGAACAGCACCAGCACCGCCGACTGGGCTTCTCCGAACCGGAGATGGAGCGCTGGCTGAATGGGGCCGGCCTGTCGAAGGTTCGCGTCGCCGCCCTGCCGCCGGAACGCGGCGAGGGTCTCACCGTCAAGATCTGGGTCGCCGAACGCGCCCGCCAACCCCAAAGGAGCGCCGCATGAGCCCTCATGAAACCGCGCTCGGACCTGTGGCTCGCGCCGGCGCCGGAACCGCGCCGCGTCCGTCGGTGTCGTTCGAGTTCTCGCCCCCCAAGACGCCGGAGGCCGAGGCCAGCCTGTGGGAGGCGATCCGCCGGCTTGAGCCGCTGAACCCGTCCTTCGTCTCGGTGACCTATGGCGCGGGCGGCTCGACCCGCGATCGCACCCACCGCACGGTGGTGCGGATGCTGAAGGAAACCAACCTGAAGCCGGCCGCGCACCTGACCTGCGTCGAGGCCTCGAAGGCCGAGGTCGACGAGGTGGTGCAGGCCTATTGGGACGCCGGCATCCGGCACATCGTGGCCCTGCGCGGCGATCCGCCCGGCAATATCGGCGGGGTCTATACGCCGCGCGCCGACGGCTATCTGAACGCCACCGAACTGACGGCCGGTATCAAGGCCGTGGCCCCCTTCGAGGTGAGCGTCAGCCTCTATCCGCAGATCCACCCGGAAAGCCCGTCGATCGATCACGACATCGACGTGCTGAAGGCCAAGATCGACGCGGGCGCCACGCGCGCCATCACCCAGTTCTTCTACGACATCGACGCCTATCTGTTCTTCATGGACAAGCTGCGGAAGGCGGGCGTGACCATTCCGGTGTCGCCGGGGATCATGCCGGTCTCGAACTATAAGGGCCTGAAGAAGATGGCCGGGCCGGTCGGCATCACCCTGCCGAGTTGGCTCGCCAACCTGTTCGAGGGCCTGGACAAGGATCCGGAGACCCGCAAGCTGATCGCCTGCTCCGTCGCCACCGAGATGTGCGTGCGGCTGGCCGAGGAAGGCTATTCGGACTTCCACTTCTACACGCTGAACCGCGCCGACCTCGTCTATGCGATCTGCCGGGTGCTGGGCGTGCGGGAAAACGGGCCCGAGCCCGTGGAGGCCGCCGCGTGAGGATCGCCCTGACGCTCGCCGGACTGCTGATCGCCGCCCCGGCGGCGGCGCAGGGGCCGGCCAACTGGACGGCGCCTACGGAGCCGTTCCGGGTCGCCGACAACCTCTATTATGTGGGCACGGCCGGTCTCTCGGCCTTCCTGATCACGACGTCGCAGGGCCACATCCTGATCGACGGCGCCATGCCGACCAGCGCCAAGCCGATCGAGGCCAGTATCGTCAAGCTGGGCTTCAAGCCGAGCGACGTGAAGGTGCTGCTGAACACCCACGCCCATTTCGACCATGCGGGCGGGTTGGCGGAGCTGAAGCGCGACACCGGCGCCAGGCTGGAAGCCAGCGCGCCCGACCGCGCCGCCCTCGAGAGCGGGACCTATCCGGGGTCCGAGGACGTGACGGCCTTCAACTTCGCCCCGGTCAAGGTCGACCGGGTGCTGAAGGGCGGCGACACGGTCAGCCTGGGCGGGACCGTGCTGACGGCTCACCTGACGCCCGGCCATTCGGCCGGCTGCACGACCTGGACTTTTCCGCTGACGATCGACGGGGCGCAGCGCCAGGCGATGCTCTATTGCAGCACCTCGGTGGCGGCGAACCGGCTGGCGTCCAAGGCCAAGGGGCCGCAGTACCCCGGCATCGTCGCCGACTATGAGAAGACATTCGCGCGGCTGAAATCCATGAAGGCCGACGTCTTCCTGGCCCCTCACGCCGAGCAGTTCGGTCTGGCCGAGAAGCGGGCGAAACTGGCCGCCGGCGGACCCAATCCATTTATCGATCCCGAGCGGCTGCAGACCACAGTGGCCGCCAGCGAGAAGGCCTTCCGCGAGGAACTGGCCAAACAACAGGACGCCGCGAAATGAACCGCCAGGAACGCATCTCCGCCCTCAAGGCGATCTCCAAGGAGCGCGTGCTGATCCTCGACGGCTCCTGGGGTGTGATGATCCAGAAGCGCGGCCTGGTCGAGGCCGACTATCGCGGCGAGCGCTTCGCCGATCACAAGCTGGAGCTGAAGGGCAATAACGACCTGCTCTGTATCACCCGGCCGGACATCATCTCGGACTTGCACGACCAGTATTTCGCGGCCGGCGCCGACATTTCCGAGACCAACACCTTCTCGGCGACCACCATCGCCCAGGCCGACTACGAGTGCGGGGACGCGGTCTACGACATCAACTTCGAGGGCGCGAAGCTGGCGCGGGCCTCGGCCGACGCCTGGACCGCCAAGGAGCCGCACAAGCCGCGCTTCGTGGCCGGCTCGGTCGGGCCGCTGAACAAGATGCTGTCGATGTCGTCGGACGTGAATGATCCCGGCGCGCGGCTGGTGACGTTCGAAGAGGTCTATCAGGCCTATCGCCAGCAGATGATCGCCCTGCACGACGGCGGGGTGGACATGTATTTGATCGAGACCATCACCGACACGCTGAACTGCAAGGCCGCGATCAAGGCCATCCTCGACATGGAGGACGAAGGCTACGAGCCGCTGCCGATCTGGATCTCGGGCACCATCACCGACCGCTCGGGGCGCACGCTCTCGGGGCAGACGGTCGAGGCGTTCTGGAACTCGGTGAAGCACGCCAAGCCGTTCGCCATCGGCCTGAACTGCGCCCTGGGCGCCGACCTGATGCGGCCGCACATCGCCGACCTGTCGCGGGTGGCCGACACCCTGGTCTCGGCCTATCCGAACGCCGGCCTGCCCAACGCCATGGGCGAGTATGACGAGCAGCCGCACGAGACCGGCCATCAGCTGCACGAGTGGGCCAAGGACGGGATCGTCAACATCCTGGGCGGCTGCTGCGGCACGACGCCCGATCACATTCGCCATGTGGCCGAGGCCGTCCAGGGCGTGAAGCCCCGGGCGATCCCGGAGCGGCCGGTCGCGATGCGGCTGGCGGGACTGGAACCGTTCGAGCTGGCCTGATGCGCAACACGATCCTGTTTGGCGGCACCAACCGCGAGCGACTGGTCTCGGTGGCCAGCGCCCAGGCCCTGACGGCGACCCTGCCGCAGGCCGATCTCTGGTATTGGGCGGCCGATGGCCAGGTGCATGAGGCGCAGGCTGAGGCGCTCGCCGCGCACCAGCGGCCCTTCGAGATCGACTTTCCGGCCACCGGGCCGGCGATCGGCGAGATCGAGGCGGCTCTGGACCGCGCCGGCGCCGAGGGCCGGGTGCTGATCCTGGCGCTGCATGGCGGGCAGGCCGAGAACGGCGCGCTGGCGGCGCTCTGCGAAGCGCGCGGCGTGGCCTTCACCGGCTCCGGCGCGGCGGCCAGCCGACTGGCCTTCGACAAGGCCGCGACCAAGGCGGCCGTCGCCAAGGTCGGCGTTGTCACGCCCGGAACCGTCTGCGTCGAGACCGCCGCCGAGGGCCTGGCCCAACATGGCCGGCTGGTGGCCAAGCCGGTGGCCGAAGGCTCCAGCTACGGGCTGATCTTCGTGAACGCGCCGGCCGATCTGGCGACCCTGGCGCAGGCCGCGGAGCGCGAGGCCTATCTGGTCGAACCGTTCATCGCCGGCGCCGAGGCCACCTGCGGGGTGCTGGAACGCGACGGCGAGCTGATCGCCCTGCCGCCGGTCGAGATCCGACCCGCCGACGGGGCCTTCGACTACGCCAGCAAGTACATCGCCGCCGGGACGCAGGAGATCTGCCCGGCGACCTTCGGCGCGGAGATCAACGCCGCCCTGCAGGCCGGGGCGCTGAAGGCGCACCGGGCGGTGGGCGCGCAGGGCTATTCGCGCAGCGACTTCATCGTCACCGACGCCGGCGTGGTTTTCCTCGAGATCAACACGCTGCCGGGCCTGACCAAGGCCTCGCTGTACCCCAAGGCGCTGGCCGCCGAGGGCATTACTTTCCTCGACTTCCTGGACGGTCAGATCGCCCTGGCGATCGCGCGCGCGGCATGAGCCGAGCCACGTCATTTTCGCAGGCGTCATCGACGCCTGCCGCCGCAATGCTTAAGAGCCGAAACCCATGAGACCTATCTTCGTAAACGTCGGCGAGCGGACCAACGTCACCGGCTCGGCCAAGTTCAAGAAGCTCGTCGTCGCCGGGGACTACGCCGGGGCCTTGAGCGTCGCGCGCCAGCAGGTCGAGGCCGGGGCGCAGGTCATCGACGTGAACATGGACGAGGGTCTGCTGGACTCGGTCGAGGCCATGAAGATCTTCCTCAACCTGGTCGCCGCCGAACCGGACATCGCCCGGGTGCCGGTCATGGTCGATTCCTCGAAGTGGGAAGTCATCGAGGCCGGCCTGCGCTGCGTGCAGGGCAAGTGCATCGTCAATTCGATCTCGATGAAGGAAGGCGAGGCCAAGTTCATCGAGCAGGCCAAGGCCTGCCTGCGCTATGGCGCGGCCGTGGTGGTCATGGCGTTCGACGAGGTCGGCCAGGCCGACACCGCCCGGCGCAAGATCGAGATCTGCCAGCGCGCCTACAAGATTCTGGTCGAGCAGGTGGGTTTCCCGCCGGAAGACATCATCTTCGACCCCAACATCTTCGCCGTGGCGACCGGGATCGAGGAGCACGACAACTACGCCGTCGACTTCATCGAGGCGACCAAGGTCATCAAGCAGAGCCTGCCCTATGCGCGGATCTCGGGCGGGGTCTCCAACGTCTCGTTCAGCTTCCGGGGCAACGAGCCGGTGCGCCGGGCGATCCACTCGGTGTTCCTCTACCACGCCATCAACGCCGGCATGGACATGGGCATCGTCAACGCCGGCGACCTGCCGGTCTATGACGATATCCCGGCCGAGCTGAAGGACGCCGTCGAGGACGTGATCCTCAACCGTCCGCAGCGCGACCCCGTGCTGTCCAACACCGAGCGGCTGGTCGAGCTGGCCCCGAAGTACAAGGGCGGTAAGAGCGAGAGCAAGGGCCCGGACCTGACCTGGCGGGAAGGGGCGATCGGCGCCCGCATCACCCACGCCCTGGTCCACGGCGTCACCGAGTTCATCGAGGCCGACACCGAAGAGGCGCGCCAGCAGGCCGAGCGGCCGCTGCACGTCATCGAAGGTCCGCTGATGGACGGGATGAACGTGGTCGGCGACCTGTTCGGCTCGGGCAAGATGTTCCTGCCCCAGGTCGTGAAGTCGGCCCGGGTGATGAAGCAGGCCGTGGCCTATCTGATGCCGTTCATGGAAGCCGAGAAGGAAGGCCAGGTCCGCAAGGCGGCCGGCAAGATCCTGATGGCGACCGTCAAGGGCGACGTCCACGACATCGGCAAGAACATCGTCGGCGTGGTCCTGCAGTGCAACAACTACGAGGTCATCGACCTGGGCGTCATGGTCTCGGCCGACCGCATCCTGGACGAGGCCAAGGCCCACGGCGTCGACATCGTGGGCTTATCGGGCTTGATCACGCCCAGCCTGGACGAGATGGTCTATGTGGCCGGCGAGATGGAGCGGCGCGGCTTCGACATCCCGCTGCTGATCGGCGGCGCCACCACGTCGAAGACCCACACGGCGGTCAAGATCGAGCCGGCCTACAAGGCGGGCTCCACCACCTATGTGCTGGACGCCAGCCGTGCGGTGGGCGTGGTCTCCAACCTGCTCTCGCCGACCGAGAAGGACCGGGTGCAGGCCGAGACCCGCGCCGACTACATCAAGGTCCGCGAGCAGTTCAGCCGCGGCCAGAGCAACCGCGCCCGCGCGAGCCTGGCCGACGCGCGCAAGAACGCCTTCGCGGCCGACTTCAAGGCCTATGAACCGCCGGCGCCGAGCTTCCTCGGCACCCGCAGTTTTGTCGCCTACGACCTGGCGGACCTGGCCCAGCACATCGACTGGTCGCCGTTCTTCGCCAGCTGGGAGCTGATCGGCCGCTTCCCGCAGATCCTGGAAGACGACGTCGTGGGGGAGGCCGCGCGCGACCTCTACAAGGACGCCCAGGTGATGCTGAAGAAGATCATCGAGGAGAAGTGGTTCGAAGCGCGCGGCGTGATCGGCTTCTGGCCGGCCAACGCCGACGGCGACGACGTGGTGCTCTACACCGACGAGACCCGCACGCAGGAACTGACCCGGTTGCACACCCTTCGCCAGCAGATGGCCAAGGACAAGAGCCGCGAGGACGGCGGCCGCGCCAATGTGGCCCTGTCCGACTTCGTGGCCCCGATCGGAACCAAGCCCGACTGGGTGGGCGGCTTCGCCGTCACCGCCGGTCATGGCGAGCTGGAGATCGCCAAGCAGTTCAAGGACGCCGGCGACGACTATTCGGCGATCCTGGCCGCCGCCCTGGCCGACCGCCTGGCCGAGGCCTTCGCCGAGGCCATGCACCGGCGCGTGCGCACCGAGTTGTGGGGTTACGCGCCCGACGAACCCTTCGATATCGACGCCCTGATCGGCGAGACCTATCGCGGCGTCCGTCCGGCCCCAGGCTACCCCGCCCAGCCTGACCACACTGAGAAGGCGACGCTGTTTAAGATCCTGGACGCCGAGGCCACCACCGGCATGGAGCTGACCGAGAGCTTCGCCATGAACCCGCCGGCCTCGGTCTCGGGCCTCTATTTCGCGCACCCTGAGGCCCACTATTTCGGGGTCGGGCGGATCGAGAAGGACCAGATCGAGGACTACGCCCGCCGCAAGGGTTGGGACGTGAAGACCGCCGAGCGTTGGCTGGCGCCGATCCTCAACTACCAGCCGTAACCAGCGTTTCCAGGCCGGGGGGCATTGTGCGCCCCGCGGCCTGGCCGCAGGCGTTCGCATGTAGAGCTTAGGTCATCGAACGCCGTTGGCGCCGATTGTGAAGCGGCCTCCCTGATGGAGGCGGGACTGTCCCGTCTTGATCCATTCACCGACGCGCGGTCTGCGCCGAGGTGGCAGAGAGGGATGGGGTAAGCTTTATGAAGACCGCACTGAAGATGACTGCGATCGCCGCCCTGGCCGCGCTCGCTACCGCCAGCGCCGCCCAGGCCGCCGTCACCGTCAGCCATCAGGCCGGCGACACGCCGCTGCCGGCCGGCCAGCACATGGTTTGGGATTTCGACGGCCTTCAAGCCGCCGGCTATGGCGTGAGCGTCACCGGCCCGGCCGGCATCTACGACGGTTCGTTGGGTTTGATTTCCGGTATCGCGGCCCCGCCGCCCGGCACGACCAGCAACTACGCCGCGGTGCTCGGCGGCGGCAAGATCGTGCTGACCACGCCGCAGATCAGCAAGCTCAGCCTCTATATGGGCTCGCCGGACAGCTACAATAACATCCGCTTCAACTTCGCCGGCGGCGGTTTCAAGGACCTGACCGGCACGGAATTGGCCGAAGGCGCCTTCAACGGCGACCAGTCGGTCGGTCGTCGCATGATCTATGACTTCGGCGGTCAGCGCGTGACCTCGGTGGAGTTCACCTCCGGCTCCAACTCGTTCGAGTTCGACAACATCGCCACCTCGGCGGTGCCGGAACCGGCGACCTGGGCGATGATGATCATGGGCTTTGGCCTGGCCGGTTCGGCCATGCGCCAGACCCGTCGCAAGTCGGCCATGGCCTTCGCCTGAACCACTTGAGTTGAAGATCGATAGCGCCGCCAGCCCTCGGGTCGGCGGCGTTTTTCGTTCGTGGGATTGCGGTTCGAGGCTTCGGCGGGAGCCGAATCGCGTTGATTTACGCACCGCCACGACGATAGGCGGTTCACGGCGCGTGCGTGTTCCAACACTCTTTGGCCGGGGAGGCGTTCTCCTCGAGCCTCGCAGTTGAGAAGCAGGATCTATCCCATGAAAACCCGCATCACCGAGATGCTCGGCATCCAGCACCCCATCGTCCAGGGCGGCATGCACTATGTTGGCTTCGCCGAGATGGCGGCGGCCGTCTCGAACGCGGGCGGGCTGGGGATCATCACCGGCCTCACCCAAGGCACGCCCGAGCGTCTAAAGGCCGAGATCGCCCGCTGCCGGGAGATGACCGACAAGCCGTTCGGCGTGAACCTGACCTTCCTGCCCTCGGTCACCCCGCCCGACTATCCGGGCCTGGTGGACGTGATCATCGAGAGCGGCGTCAAGGTCGTGGAGACCGCCGGCAACAATCCCCAGAAGTGGCTGCCGCTTCTGAAGGCGGCGGGCATCGTGGTGATCCACAAGTGCACCTCGGTGCGGCACGCGCTGAAGGCCGAGGCGATCGGCTGCGACGCGGTCAGCGTCGACGGTTTCGAATGCGGCGGTCACCCGGGCGAGGACGACGTTCCGAACTTCATCCTGCTGCCGCGCGCGGCCGAGGAGCTGAAGATCCCGTTCCTGGCCTCGGGCGGCATGGCGGACGGCCGCTCGCTGGTCGCCGCCCTGGCCCTAGGGGCCGACGGCATGAACCTGGGGACCCGCTTCATCGCCACCCAGGAAGCCCCGGTGCACCCCAATGTGAAGCAGGCCCTGGTGGACGCCTCGGAGCTGGACACCCGGCTGATCATGCGGCCGCTGCGCAACACCGAGCGCGTGCTGGTGAACGCTGGCGTCGAGCGCCTGCTCGAGAAGGAGAAGGCGCTGGGCGACAAGGTGACCTTCGCCGACATCGCCGCCGAGGTGGCCGGGGTCTATCCGCGCATCCTGCGCGACGGGGAGATGGACGCAGGCGGTTGGTCGTGCGGGATGGTCGCCGGCCTGATCCACGACGTGCCCACGGTTCAGGAGCTGGTCGACCGCATCATGGCCGAGGCCGATCAATTGATCCGGCAGCGGTTGAGCGGGCTTTTGAACGCCTAGGTTCGCCAGGCAGGGCCGGTGGCGGGCGCCGCCATCGGTCTTGCCGCGCAGGCCGCAATGAGGTTTGGCCTCGCCGATGAAACAGGCGCTTCTCATCGTCGATGTTCAGCCGAGCTTCTCGCCTCCGGCTGAGCTGGTCGGCGACATCGCCGCGCTGGCGGCGTTAATGCCCAGCGTCGCGACGGTCGAGCGGCACGACGAGAGCGTCACGCCGTTTGAACGCCAGCTCGGCTGGAAACCCGGCCCTGCCGACGACAGTCTGGTCCTGGCCGATCGCATCTTCGTCAAGCACGGCTACCTGCCGCCGCCGGAGGCGATCGCGCATTTGCGCAGCCTAGGGACCCAGCGTGTGCTGGTCTGCGGCATTCAGGCCGACACCTGCGTTCTGGCCGCCGGCTTCGCACTGTTCGACGCCGGGCTGCATCCGACGCTGATCCCATGGCTCTGCATCGGCTCGTCCCTGGATCGCTCGGGCGAACTGGGCGCGCGCCTGTGGCGGCACCACTTCGGCGCAGTCCTGACGCATCCCGACGAGCTGATGATCGGCTGACGCCGCAAGTTCCTCTCCCTTGGGAGAGGCTAGGTGAGGGGGCCGCGAAGCGGCGCGCCGCCTATCGTTCCACAAACGCCCCGGCGTAGTCGATGACGCACATCGCGCCATAGGTCCTGTGGCCGTTACAGGCGACGCCCGCGGCCTGGTAGCTGCGGCGGAAGATGTCCTTGCGGTGGCCCCGGCCGGGCACCCCGCTGTCGATCACTAGCTGGGCGACGACGTCGCGCGGATCGTCATAGCCGTAGGAGATGGCTTCGGCGCTGAGGCCCGCCCAGACGCCATGGCGTTGCAGCCGCTGACCGAGGGCCTCCCGGCCGTGCCCCTCGCCGCCTCGCTGCGCCTGGGTGCGGGCATGGGCGTCTGCCGCCGCGGTCAGGCCGGGGTGGGCGCGCAGGGGCGGCAACGGCGGCTGGTTCATGAGGAAATCGACGGCCTCGTCGAGAGCGTCCGGATCGTTGTGGCGCAGGTCGCTGCGCCGAAGCTCGCGGGCGTATTGCGCCGGATGGGCGCGGGCGAAGTTGAGCTCGGCCAGCACGTCGTCCTCCAGCGGGCCGGCGGACGCGCTGTGCGGCGCCAGGAGAAGGGGGAGCAGTCCGATGAGCGCCCAAACGGGCGTCGTGGCCATACGCATGCTGGCATCCGTCGATGTAAGTCCCCCAAGGACAGCTTTGGCCGTGAGTCGGGGGGATGCGCCCTGCGGCAAAAACGTCAGCGGGCGGGCAGGGGCGTGTTATGCGGCGACGGGTTCGCCGGCCCTAATTTGAGCAACCTTCGAGGCTTGGTTCCGACCTCATGTGGATATCGTCCGTGCGAAGCTTGTTGGCGGCCCTGATCGCCGTTGTGCTGCTCGCGGGCGGCCCCGCTCTGGCCCAGAACTCCCCCGACGCCCAGCGTGTGCTCAACCGCGCGCGCGCCGCGTCGGGCGGCGCCGGGTGGAACGTGCTGCGCGGCCTGCACGAGGTCGGCCAGGATGACGGGGTGCGCTATGAGCGATGGCTCGACCCGCTTCGCTACGGGGTTCGCACCGAGACCCACACGCCCGCCGGCAAGCATGTGCAGGGCTATAACGGCGCCGCCGAGTGGCGGATCCTGACCAGCGGGATCGCCACGGGATCGATCGAGCCGAAGGTGCTGGCCCAGATCCGCGCCGACGCCTTCTTCGGCGCCTACGCCTATTTCTATCCGAGCCGCTTTGATCTGCGCAGCGTGCACCTGGGGGTGCGGACCAGCCAGGGGCGGTCCTTCGAGGTGTTGCGGGTCCAGCCTGCGAGCGGCAAGCCCTGGGAGCTGTGGTTTGACCGGGGCACCGGGCTGCTGGGCCTGATGGTCGAGGTCGCCGCCCGGCCGATGACGGTGGAGCTGTCGGACTATCGCCGGGTCGGACCGGTGCTGATCCCGTTCCGCTCGAAGACCTACGGCGGTGATCTCATCCGCCCTAAGGAGCGTCAGCTGGAGAGCATCGATTTCCGGCCTGCCGACCGCAATCTGTTCAGCCTGCCGCCGCCGACCGCGCCCTAGTCAGCGCTTGGAGGGCCCACGGCCTTCGGCGAACAGCATGTCCGACCATCGCCATTGACCGCCGTCGCCGGCGACGAGGCGTGGAGATCCGGGGCCGTCGTTCAGCGAAATCACGATCAGGCCGCGCACCGGCTGGGCGCGGCAGGCTTCGGGAGCGAAGGCGATCTCCCACATCATCGCCTCGCGGACCGCGGCCAGGCCGCCGCCCTCCTGGCCCGAGTGCCTGATCCAATCGCCGTTCCAGACCATCAGGGGCTTGCCGTTGTGCGCCTGGGCGACGGCGGCCTGGACGCGGGGGTCCTTGCGCAGTTGGCTTTGCAGCCAGCGCAGCATGTCGCAGGAGCCGCCACGGCCGGTCCCATTACCGCCGGCCGGGCCTGAGCCCGCCGTCGCCGCGCCGGCCAGTTGGGCGGCGCTGACCTCGACGCCTGCGTCCGCCGCCGGGGCCTCGCCGGCCGGCAGCGGTTTGACGGTCACCGGGGTGGGCGTCGGCCGGAAGGCGGTCTTGCGCGGCTTGGGCGGGACGGGTTTGGGCGGGGTCGGTGTGGGCGGGGCCGGCGCGGCTGCGGCCGGGGCGGGACTCGGAGCGGGCTCCGGGTCCGGGGTCGGCTCAGGCGTCGGCGGCTTGGGTGGTTCGACCAGCCTCGGCGCGACCATCTGGACGATCATCGGTTCAGGCGGGAGCGGCGGTGGCGGCTCGGCCTGGACGTTGAACAGGGCCAGCACGATCAGCCCGTGGGCGGCCAGGCTGAAGGCCGCCGTGATCGGCCGGCGCCGCTGCGCCAGCCAATGGCGGACCCGCGCCGCAAGACCCGGAGGGCCATGCGGCGCGGGGCCGAAATCGAAGCCGGTTTCGGCGGCCATTACGCTGTGAACTCTTTATGCGACTCTAGGCCAGGACGATCAGCACGACCCGGCGGTTGGCGGCGCGGCTGGCCTTGTCGCCATTGGTCGCCGCCGGCGCGTCGGCGCCGTAGGAGATGGTCGAGATCCGGTTCAGCGCCACGCCGTGCTTGCTCAGATAGCGACGCACGGCCTCGGCCCGCGCCTCGCCCAGTCGATAGGCGCCGGCCTTGCCCTCGGTGGCGTCGGTGTGGCCCTGGACCTCGATATAGACGTTGCGGTTGTCGGTGGTCAGCTTGCCGACAAAGGCGTCGAGCCTGGCCTGCGCCTCAGGCGACAGGGTGGCCTTGCCGGCCGGGAACTTGATGCTGTCGTCGGACAGCATGGCCGAATAGACGAACTTGCCCTCGGCCAGCTTGCCGGCGTCGGTCGCCCGTTGCATCGCCTCGCGGGCGGTTTGGTCGACCCCTTGCAGTTTCGTCTCGTGGCCGCTGATGCGGGCCGACACAGCTCCGAACTGCTCGTTGACGAAGTCCTTGGTGGCGCAGCCGCCCAGGCTGGCCGCGCTCAACAGCAGGACCCCCGCGATCACAAGCTTGGACCTATGTGCGTTCATAAAATTTCCTCCGTCACGGTTCACCTGAACCGTCAGCTCCCCGACGGACTCTCCATCAAGTCCGAAAGGGGCGGTTTGTGGGCGTAGCTTGACCGTAGCGACAGACTGGCGTGGCGAAGATTTGAGCGGGGGCTGGCGGGGGCGCGCCTGACACCCCTATGCTTGAGATCAAGTTCCGGCGTGAATCGCGAAGCTGAGATCGGTGCATGGACTTCATAAAATTCATCCGGTCCCTCGAAGAGTTTCTCTACGAAGTCCTGACCTGGATTCTGTTCTATCCGCGCACCCTATGGCTGGTCGCGCTGCATCCGATCCAGTCGCTGCAGTATTCGCTCGCCGAACAACAGGACCCGGTCGAGGAACAGTACGCCGATCGGGTGAGCCCGCCGCTCTGCCTGATGTTGACCCTGGTCATCGCCCACATGGTGGAGCTAGCGGCGCATATCAAAGGGGTGCAGGACGTGTCCGGGCCGCTGTCGATCGTGACAGGGTCGCAGCAGAACCTCTTGATTCTGCGTTCAGTGGTCTATGCGCTGTTCCCGCTGATGTTCGCCGCCGAAGAGGTGAGGCGCAGCGGCCAGCCCCTCAACCGGACCACGCTTCGCGCGCCCTTCTTTGGCCAGTGCTATCTGGCCTCCTTGTTCACGGTGTTCATCAGCGCGGCGGGCATCCTGGCTCAGGAGCCGTCGGGCGAGATGCGGGGGGTTGGGTTCGCCATCTTCCTACCCGCGACGCTCTGGTACGCCGTCATTCAGATCAGATGGTTCCGGTTGAGCTATGGGCTGACGTGGCTGCGAGCGACGGTCACCGTACTGGTCGCGCTGGGCAAGGCGGTGGCCGTCATCTTCCTGGGCGCGCTGCTTGTCGGTCTGGCGGCGTGAGTCGCGGCTGGCGCCGATCCTGAACCTTGAGGCGGGTTAGGGCGTTAACTGTCCCAGCTACGCACGGTCAGGCCGTGCGCTGGGACCCGCGCTCGATCTGCTCGGAGGACAGCAGCGTGAATTTCAGGCTTCGACATGCGGCCCTCGCCGCACTGGGTTTGGCGTTGCTGGGCGGCGGAGCCCAGGCCGCGCCGTTCGACGCGGTCAGCTTCCGCAAGGGCGAGAGCGCGCTGGTCTATGACGTGGGCAGCCTCACCCGGAACGGGGTGTCGGCCCAGGCGTGGGTCTATCTTATCGTCCGCAGTCCGATGGACGGGGCCAGCATGGTGGCGACCTATCGCGAGTTCGCCTGCGACATGGGACAGACCCGCGACGTGTCGCGGCGCTTCGTCTCGCCCGAGGGGGTCACCCTGCGCGCCGTGGAGGCGCCGGGGGAATGGCAGACGGTCAATCCAGGCGATGAACGGTTCGAGCTGCTGGGCAAGGTTTGCGCTGGCAAGCCGACCCGGGTGTCGGGCCAGAAGATGTCGGTGTTCGACTATCAGACGGTCGTGCGCGACGCCCTGACGAGCGGCGCGCGATGACGTCACGGCCCCGCGTCGAAGCGGGGCCGCATTGATCCGTCAGCAGGCGTACTGGCGGGTGATGGTGATCGGACGACCGCTGTAGCGGTCATAGACCCGCTCACGACTGGTGCAGACACGCGAGCCGTAGGCGTAGCGGTTGGGGGCATATCCATAAGGCTGGCGGCCGCCATAGTAGCCGTCGCCGTAGTAGCCGCCGTTGGCGTAGCCGTTGTTGTAATAGCTGTCGCCGTAATAGCCGCTGTTGTAGTCCGGCTGATAGGCGTAGCCGCCGCCATAGTAGGACGACGAGCGACGGTTGTTGCTGCTGGAGCTGGCGATGGCCGCGCCCAGCGCCAGGCCGACGATCCCGGCGGCGATGGCCGCGCCGGTGTTGTCCTTCTTGCCCCGATGACGATCATAGTAGCGATAGGGCTCGGCCTGCGCGGTGGTGGCGGCCGAAGCGACGCCGCCGGCGACAGTCAGGGCGACGAGTGCGGTTGTAAGTATCTTTCTCATACTGACCTCCTTCCGGCTTGGTCCAGAAGAGGATGGCCGGGTTCAGGGTGCAGTCTTTCAAAATTATGCTGAATGCAGGCTGAATGGACCTGAGGCCTGGTCGTCAGGCGCAAAAAAGGGCGAGGACTTCTGTCCCCGCCCTCTTCGTATGCCCTGACGAGAGGGTCAGGCCGTGATGGAGAGGATGCGCTTGCGGCTGCGAAGCGCCTGTCCGGCGAGCCCGAAGCCGCCGATCATCAGCGCCCAGGTGGCTGGCTCCGGCACGGCCGACGAGGCGGTGACGAAGGCGTCGATGGCGCCGGCGTTGTCGGCGCTGTTGGAGTCCCAGTAGTAGAGGTTCAGGGTTCCAGCGCCCCAGGCCGTGCCCGTGTAGCTGGTTCCCAGAACCTTGAAGACGCCGCCGATTTCACCGACCAGCGTGCCGAAGGCGGCGGTCAGGCCGTTCTGCGTCCAGGTTCCGAAGTCTTGGCCGATCAGGGTTCCGGCGGCTTCGCCGGAGTTGTCGGAGCCGGTGGCGAACAGGTCGCCGATCAGGCCGTTGGCGTTCGACCAACGGGGCAGGGCGCCAGCGCTCCAGAGATCGCTGGGCGCGACATTGACGGTGAAGTTCTGACCACCGGTCAGGCTGATCGTGGAAGCCCCTACGCCGCCTGACGACGAGTTGGCTTGAGCGCCCACAACATAGACCGCGGCTTCCGCCGCGGAGGCCGACGCAAGTCCGACCACGAAAATCGTCGCTGCTAGAAGTTTCATGACAAATCCCAAGTTGGCCCGTTACCGAGCGTTCACCAAGAAACCGCCCCCACCGGTTGTCCTAGAGCAGACGCCATGAATCTCCACTCAAAAATAACCATGTCGCGAAAGTTTATCATGACTGCCTTGTTCATGAACATGAACGCTGAACTGTAAGTCATCAGCAATCTGAACAATCGCCGTGTAGGTTCCTGCAAATTTATTCTAATACCGTCCGTGACTTAGGGGGCGGGCTCGCCCGATGGGCGAAAGCGCGGGCGCGGCGTGGTTCGCAGATCTCGGAATCTCTATCTGCGCGTGTTTTGGGCAGAGCTTCAGAATGCGGCGCGCGCCCGTCGGAGCGGTTTTCGCTGTCATCAGTGCGCCTTGATTGGCGCCATAAGCGTTCCGCTCTTAACGCCGCCCAAGTCGGGGCGGTCCAGCGTGGAGCGCTTCGTGACCAAATTTCCCATGGCGATTCTGATCGCGACTTTGGGTCTGGCGGCCTGTCAGCCTGGCCAGAAGAGCGCGAGTGGGGCGCAAGGGGGCGATCCGTACGCCGGGCTCGACGGCGCCATCAAGACCTGGCACGCCGACATCAAGGTAGGCGACGAGCAGTGCAAGGGCCGGCCGGAAGGCCAGCAATGCCGGGCGTTCGAAGTGGCCTGCAAGGGCGAGCGGAAGGTCACGCCGCAGGATGCGGAGAGGGGCGTCTCGGCCAAGGTGGCGGTGGCCATGGGCTGGGAGGGCTGGGATCCCAAGCGCTCCGAATATCGCTCGGCCTCGAGCGCGGTCGAGTTCCAGAAGGTTGGCGGCGAATGGAAGCGCCTGGCCATCGGTCCGGTAAACCTTTCGACCTGCGTGGCCTCATAAGGTCTGGCCGCGTTCAGGACCCGCGGCGCGAATAGGGCGCGATCGCCGGATCGTCGGCGACGCAGGCCAGCAGCCAGTCGCGGAAGGCCTTGATCTTCGGCGCGCGGGCGCGGTCGGCCGGGTAGGCCAGCCAATAGCCGTCGTCGTAGTGGGCGTAGATCTCGAAGGGCGCGACGAGGCGCCCGGCGGCGATGTCGGCGGCGAAGAAGAACGGGCAGGCCAGGGCGACCCCCTGGCCGCCGATGGCCGAGGCGACCTCCAGGGTCTGGCTGTCGCCGGTCAGGCGCGGCGTGGCGGCGCCCTGGCGTTGCGATCCGACGCCGGCGGCGGCGAACCAGACCTCCCACTCCTCCGGCACGCCGATCAGCGGCGCGTTCAGCAGGGCCTCGGGCTGGGCCAGGCCCCCCAGGCGCTCGCGCATGGCCGGGGTGCAGACCGGGGTGTGGATGTTGGGGAACAGGTAGTGGCTCTCCAGGCCCGGCCAGTCGCCCGACCCGCTGCGCAGCGCGACGTCGATGTTCTCGCGCGCCAGGTCGACGATCCGCGAGGAGGTGTCGAGGCGCACCGCGATCTGCGGGTGCTGAAGCTGGAAGGCGCCGATCCTGGGGGCCAGCCACTGGTTGGCGAAGGTGGTCAGCGAGGTGATGGCCAGAACGCCCTCTCCGGTCTCGCTGAGGTCGGCCAGGGCGGTGCGCAGGATGCTCATGGCCTCGGTCGCCGCGCGCGACAGCCGCTCGCCCGAGGCGGTCAGGGCCACTTCGCGTGGGCGCCGGAGGAACAAGGCCTGATCCAGTCGCCGCTCCAGCGCCTTCACCTGCCAACTGACCGCGGCCTGGGTGATCCCCAGCTCCTCGGCGGCGCGGGTGAAGCTCTTCAGGCGCGCGGCCGCCTCGAAGACCCGGATGGCGCTGAGCGGGATGGTGGCGAGGATGTCTGACATAAGCTGAGCTAATGCATAGAGCAGGAGGACGCGTTTGTCACCAATCGCCGTTCGGCCGATATTGCCCTTACGGACAAGGATCTGGAAGGAGAAGGGCGATGGAAGAGTTGCATAGACTGCATAAGGACGTTCCCTTCGGCTGGGTCGTCTGGCTGCAAGAGGTGTTCGGTGAGCGCGCGCGCAAGGCCGCGGTGCGCGACCAGCGGGCCCCGGCCACGCGCGTCTGCCAGCAACCTGGCGGCCTGCACCATCTCGCCGGCCCGCATTAGGCGGATTTAGGGCTTGGCGGCAGGGCCGACCCTGCCTGGACACCTGATCGGGCAGGATCTGGCTCGATCGCGCTCAAAGCTCGCGTTCGGAGGCGATGGGTCCCGGTCTTGCTGCGCAAGCCGGGATGACATGGGTTGAGGGCGGACCTTCCCCAGCAAGGGGGAAGACGCGCTACTCGGCCTGGTCGAGGTCCTGGAAGTAGGGCTCGACGGTCCCCTGCAGCTTCACGGTCATGGCGTTGCCGTTGCGGTCGACCGTCTTGCCGACGCTGAGCCGCACCCAGCCTTCGCTGACGCAGTACTCATCGACATTGGTCTTTTCGACGCCCTTGAAGCGCACGCCGACGCCGCGCTCGAGGGCGGCGGCGTCATGATAGGGGCTGGCCGGGTTGACGGACAGGCGGTCGGGCGGGGTCTGGGCGTCGCTCATGTCGCCCGATTAGCCGTCCTGGGCCAGATTGCCAATCCTCGATCGCGGGCCCGCGTCGTCGTCAACACCCCCTTAAGTCGCCTCCCGTCAGACTTCGCTCGCCCTCCGCATCCGAGGGGCCTTGCGACCGGGAGGTCGGAATGTCGGTGACCAGGACGTCCAGCGTGCGTCGGACCAGCGATCACTTCGAGCCGGAGGCGACGTTAGACCCTCAGGCCCAACGTCGTTTGCGCGGTCAGATCGAGCAGATCGACTACACCGCCTACGCCTCGAACCGCGAGGTGATCGGGCAGGTGCTGGGGCAGGCCGACGCCGAGAAGTTCCAGAAGCTGGCGGTCGGCGCCGCCCTGGCCCGCGCCCAATGGGTGGCCGAGGCGCTGGCGCTCACCGAGACGCCCCATCCCCTCACCGCCGAGCAGACAGCCAAGCTTTCGCGGATGCGCGCGGCCTATGAGGAGCTGACCGAGGCCTATGAAGCCATGCGGCGGATGGTCGAGCGCGGATACCTCAGCTTCGGCGCCTAATAGGAGCGCTGCTTGGTGCCCCAGTGGCCCATGCCTAGACAACCAGTCGCCTGTCGTCCGGACGGGCGGCGAGAATGGCGGCGACGCCTTGCAGGGCCAGGGTCAGCACCGACTGCTTGGGCGGGCCGCCGAGCGAGATCCGCAGGCCGTTGCGATGGTTCGGCCCGGCCGCGAAGGCGTCGGCGGTGACCAGCGACAGGCCGCGCCGATGGGCGACCTCGCGCAGGCGCTCGCCCGGCCAATGGTCGGGGAGGTCGAGCCAGAGGTGGATGCCGTCCGCCTGGCCCGTCGCCTGGGGCAAGATCGCGCGGGCGATGGCTTGGCGCTCAGCGGCTTCGGTGCGGATCGCAGCCAGCAGCCGTTCGGCCGCGCCCTCGCGGATCCAGGCGGTGGCGATGGCGGCGGTGAGCGGCGAGGTCATCAGCGAGATCGCCCGCAGCGCCTCGGAGAGGTCACGGGCGGCCGCCGCGCTGGGCGCGGCCACGAAGGCGGTGCGCAGGCCAGGCGACAGGCATTTCGAGGTGGTGGCCACGTACCAGGTCAGGTCCGGCGCGAGGGAGGCCAGGGCGGGCAGGGGCGCCGTCGGCAGCCGGCCATAGGCGTCGTCCTCGATGATCGGCACGCCGGCCGTGCGGGCGACACGGGCGATTTCGCGGCGGCGCTCCAAACCCATGGTTGTCGCGGTCGGGTTCTGCAGGGTGGGGATGCAGTAGATCGCCTTGGGGTCTTGCTCGGCGCAGAGCCGGGCGAGGTCCTCGGGTTTGAACCCCTCGGCGTCGACCGGGCAGGCGAGCAGCCGCAGGCCGCGATGGGCGGCGATGGCGCGGACGCCGGGATAGGTTAGGGGTTCGACGATGAGGGCGTCGCCCCGCCGCATGGTCATGTCGAGGATCGCGGCCAGGACGCTCTGGGCGCCGGGGGCCAGCAGCATGCGGTCGGGAGAAACCTCGCCCAGGCACGGCGCCAGCCAGGTCGCGCCGGCGCTGCGCTGGGCGATGGACCCGGCGCCGGGGTGGTAGGCCATCAGCGCCTGGGCGTCGGTGCGCTCGAGGACCGAGCGCGCGGTCTCCTTAAGCAGGGCGGCGAAGTTCAGCCCCTTGGGCGGGGGCGGCAGGTTCATGCTGAGGTCGATCATCCCGACCTCGTCGTCGTCGGTGCGGCCGGCCACGAAGGTGCCGCGCCCTACGGCGCCTTCGACTAGGCCCCTGGCGCGCGCGGCGCTGTAGGCGCGGGTGACGGTGGTGAAATCGACACCCAGCACGCCGGCCACGGTGCGTTGCGGCGGCAGTTGTTCACCGGGCTGCAGTTCGCCCTCGCCGATGGCGGTTTCGAGGGCGCGCAGGATGGCCAGATAGATCGGGCCCTCCGTACGGTCGACGCGGCGCAGCCAGCGGGCGGTGGTCAGGTCGGACGCCACGGGGTTGCCTTTTGCTGCTGAGATCCATACATTGATAGTCGAATGTAGGTATCAATACAACAATTGTATGCAGGACGTGTCGATGCCCTCCTATGATCCTCCGCTGCCGATCATCTCGGGTCTCCGTTGCCGTTGCCCGCGTTGCGGTGAAGGCAAGCTGTTCCGCGGCTTCCTGACCGTCGACAAGGAATGCTCGGTCTGCGGCCTGGACTTCTCGTTCGCCGATCCGGCTGACGGCCCGGCCTTCTTCGTGATGACCGCGGTCGGCATGGTGGTGATCGCCGTCTTCGCCTGGATGGAGGTGGCCTATCACCCGCCGCTGTGGGTGCATTTCGTCACGGTGTTTCCGGCCCTGATCATCGGGTGCCTGGGCTGCCTGCGGCCGGTGAAGGCCTGGATGGTGGCCTCGCAGTTCTTCCACAAGGCCGAAGAGGCGCGCTTCTCGAGCCTGGGCGCTCACGGCGAAGGCGGCTTTGGCCTGCGCGGCAAGGCGCGCGACTAGGTGGGGGCGCGCCGCTTCGGCGCGGCGTGACCGAGATAGAGCCGGCCCAGGCGCACCAGTTCGTCCTCGAACTCCTGGGAATGCAGGAAGTCGGCGTCTTCCATAACCGCCGCGCGCATCGCGCCTTGCACCGCCCGCGTCAGCACGAAGGCCGCAATGGGCGATAGCGGCGCGCCGTCGGCGTCGACCAGCGACATTTCCACCGGGCCGTAGCCGGCGCTCAGCTCGGCCGGATCGGCGTGGGCGAGCAGGGCGGCGACCGCCGCGCGCCGGGCTTTCGTGCGGCCGCCGAAGGCGTGCAGGAAGGTGCGGATGACCGCGCGGTCCAGGGCCAGGTCTCCAGTTTCACCGGCCCGCATCGCGGCGTGGGCCGCCGCGTAGGCGTCGTGTTCACGGCGGCCGAGGGCGGCGAGGATCGCCTGCTTGTTCGGGAAATAGCGATAGAGCGTGCCGACGCTGACCCCGGCCCGTTCGGCCAGCGCATTGGTGTTGAACCCGGCTTCCCCCGCGCTCTCCAGAAGCTGAGCCGCAGCCTCCAGCACCACTTCGATGGTTGCGTGCGACCGTCGCTGAGTCGGAATTTTCCGGGTCTTTTCAGCAGCTTTCATCGTGAAGCTCCGGCCACGCCCAAACTCGGGAACCTGAGTAACAGAAGGTGAGCATTGCTCATATCCTTGGCCGAACGACGCGTTTTGGAAAGGGATGCAATGACCTGGGCGACCGAACGACTTGAGGCCTTGCAGGCCGGCGCGATCACGCCGCCGCCGGTGGTGCAGACGATGAAGCTTGGCCTGTTCGACGACTGGGGCGAGGGCTGGGTCCGCAAGAGCTGGGAGCCGTGCGCCGAGACGCAGAACCACGACGGCTCGTTGTTCGGCGGCTATATCGCCGCCCTGGCCGACCAGGCGATCGCCTTTGCGACGATGAGCGTCCTGCCCGCCGAGATGGTGTTCCGGACCATCAATCTGCAGGTCAACTTCATCCGGGTCGTCCGCAGCCAGCCGCTGCGGATCGAAGCCAAGGTCGTAGCTCAGACCCGCCAGATGATCACGGTGCGCGCCGAGTTCCGGCGCGAGGATGGAGAACTGATCGCCGAGGCGACCGGCCAGCAGCTGCTGATGTCGTTCGACCGCGGGCCGGCCGAGCGGGCGGCGATGACCGAGCAAGCGACCGGCGGCTGAAAACCGCGCCGCGCGCCCGGCTGATCGATTATGAAGGCGCCAGGAGGCGATCGCCCATGGCGTCAGGACAGATCGATATCGAGGTCGCGGCGGCGGCTGAGCGGCCGCTGATCGAAGGGCTGTTCCAGTTCTACGTCTACGACTTCTCCGAACTGGAGCCGGCCGGGTCAGAGGCTTTCGAGCCAGGGGCGGACGGTCTGTTCGCGCCCTATCCGTATATGGACAGCTACTGGAGCGATGAGACCCGCACGCCGCTGATCATCCGCCGGGGCGGCCGGCCGGTGGGCTTTGCGCTGCTCAACGCCGTCTCGCACAGCGGGGCTGCGGTGGACCGCAACATGGCCGAGTTCTTCGTGATGCGGAAACATCGCCGGGGCGGCGTCGCGAGCGCGGCGGTGCGGGCGATCCTGACCCGCTACCCGGGCCGCTGGGAGATCGCGGTGGCCGAACGCAACGTCGCGGCGCGCGCCTTCTGGCCGCGCGCCGTGGCCGCCACGCCGGGCGTGCGGGACTTGACGACCTTGCAGGGCGACGGGGAGCATTGGACCGGACCGATCCTCAGTTTCATCGTCCAGCCTTGAGCGGCGTGAATTATTTTGGGGTAGTCGGGAACGCTCCGGCTTCCGGCGAATTGATAAGATGCGGCGGCTAAGACGCCCCCCCGACTGAAGTCGCCGCCACCGGCCCCGGCCCTCCAACAGGAGTGTCGGGGCTTTTCATTTCAGGGGGTTAGATCCGTGTCCGGATCAACTGCGACAAGAATGGCAATTGGCTGAACCTGCTCGACGAGTCATAAGGTCGCCACGTTTTGACGCGGCGCCGGCATGGCGACGAGGTCAGCCTGTGGGGACAGGCGAGGGCGCTTTCGGCCAGGTCGGAAGCGCCCTTTTCATGCCCGGCGCAGGGCGAGAAATTCAGAAGATCACCCGCTCCTCGCCCCACCACAGCGGCGAACGCGATAGGTCGACGAAGCGCTGCTCGTCCTCCAGCAGCAGGCGCCCGGCGGCCTTGGCCGCCTCGTCGTCGGCGCTGGCGGCCAGGTCCTCGAAACTGTCCCACCAGAGTTGGGCCACGCCGTCATAGCCCTCAGGACCGCCGCGCACGGTTCGCAGGCCCTCGGAGATCTCGGCCGGCAGGCTGTGCATCTGGACATAGCGGCGGATGCGCAGCGGCTCGCGCACGCTGGCGACCAGCGGGGCGTGGGTGTTGAACCAGTAGTCCTGGAAGCTCTCGCGGGTGAACTCGGGCCGCCGGACCAGGGCGAAGGTCAGCTTGATCATCGCTCTAGACCAGGACTTCGCCGAGGAACCCGGCCATGCCGGTCCAGGCGCGGTGGGCGGTGGCCGCATGATACTGGATGCCCATCTCCGGGCTATTGGCCTGGGGCGCCATGAAGGCGTGCATCGCGCCGCCGAAGGCGTGGATCTGCCAGTCGGCCTTGGCCTTGGTGAGCTCGGCGCCAAGGGCGACGACGTCGGCGGGCGGGACCATCGGGTCGTCCCAGCCGTGGAAGGCGATGACCTTGATCGTGATCGGATCGGCGGTCGGCAGGCCGGGCGGGGTGAACAGGCCGTGGAAGCTGGCCACGCCCTTGAGGCCCGCGCCGGCGCGGGCCAGGTCGAGCACGCAGAGCCCGCCGAAACAGAAGCCGATGGCCGCCAACCGGCCGCCGTCGAGCTCGGGCAGGCCCCCCGCCACCTCGACCACATGCAGCAGGCGTTCGCGCAGCGCCGCCCGGTCGCTGATCAGCGGGGTCATCAGGGCCTCGCATTCCTGCGGCGTCGATCCTCGGCGGCCCTTGCCGTAGAGGTCGACGCAGAAGGCGCCGTAGCCAAGGCCGGCCAGCTTGTGAGCGAACTCCTCCTGGCCCTCGGAACGTCCCTCCCAGCCATGGAAGACCAGCACGCCGGGAACGGGAGCCTTGGCCCCCTCGGGCAGGACGAGAGCGCCGTCAAAGGGCGCGCCATGCTGGTCGTAGGCGACGGTGCGAAGCTTGGTGTCCATGGCGTCTTTTCCCTGCTTGCCGGGACGCTAGGCGCTTGAGGACCCGGCCCGCAAGGCGCCGTCGCTTTACCGCCGAGGTAATCGCGCGGCCTCGCGCAGACGGCGATGGTGGGGTCATCAACACGGAGCAGCCGACATGACCAACGCAGCCGACATCGCCGAAACCTACATCGCCGCCTGGAACGAGACCGACGCCAAGGTCCGCCGCGCCCTGATCGCCGACACCTGGAGCGCCGACGCCATCTATATGGACCCGATGGCCGCGGTGGAGGGCCATGCGGGCGTCGACGCCCTGATCGCTGGGGTGCACGAACGCTTCCCAGGCTTCCGCTTCGAACTGATCGGCGAGGCCGACGGCCACGGGGAGAACGTCCGCTTCTCCTGGGGCCTGGGCCCGGCCGGGGCCGACGCCCCGATCAAGGGCACCGACTTCGTCCAGGTCGAGGATGGGCGGCTGAAGGTCGTCACCGGGTTCCTGGATCAGGTCCCGGGCTAAGGCCAGGCCGCCGAACGCCGGACGCCGGGCTCCCCCTCGGCGTCCGGCAACCTCGCGGCCGGCGGCCCGTTCCTCTCGCAGGGATGAACCCTAGGGAGGCCCGCCATGTCCGCGGACAATGTCTACAAGATCCTGGAGCTTACCGGCTCGTCGACCACCAGTATCGAGGACGCCATCCAGACCGCCATCGCCAAGGCCGGCGCGACCGTGCGCGGCATCGGGTGGTTCGAGGTGCTGCACACGCGCGGCCACGTGGAGAACGGCAAGGTCGCTCACTTCCAGGTGACCCTGAAGGTCGGCTTCACCCTGGAATAGCCACGGCCTAGGGCTGGGTTCCCAGCCACTGGTGCAACACTGACAGGACGTGATCGGCGGGTTGGAAGCCGCGATTGACGACGCCGTAGGCACCCTCCTCGTTGGGTCCGCCCACCAAGGTCGGGAAGCCGGTGACGCCGGCCTTCTGGGCGATGGCGTAGTCGTTCCAGGTCTCGTGTTTCAGGTCGTCGGTGTCGAAGTCGGCGAGGAAGGCCTGCCGGTCGACGCCGAACTCGGCGGCGAGGTCAGCCAGGACCTGCGGATCGGTGACATTTTGGCCTTCCGCATAGAAGGCGTGGTGCAGGCGGCGCAGGAAGGCGAGCGCCTTCTCGCCGTCCTCGCGCCGTACCCGAACCACGGCACGGGCGGCCGGATCGGTGTCGTAGAGAAAGCCCTCGCGGTCGAGCACGGCGCCGTCGAAGGGCAGGCCGGTGGCTTCATGCACGTGGCCCCAATGGGTTTTGAGTTCAGCCTTGGCCGCATCGGTGGTCGGCGTGTCGGTTCCCGGACGCAGGCCGCCCATCACCAGCTGGATCGGCAGGGCGCGGCCGAAGTTCTCGCGGATCTGCTGAATGACCGGCGAGAAGCCGTAGCACCACGAGCACATGGGGTCGGCGAAATAGATCAGGCGGGGCGTTTCCATGGCGGCGATCCTGGCTGATTGGCGCGAGGTTGTTTGCGGGACTATGTATGTGCAGCCGACAATTTCGGCGAGCCTTCCGGAGTTCACGATCCTTGAAAGCCTGACCCGCGACCTCGCGACAGCTTCGAACGCACGGCGCGGCCGCCCAAGGATCCATTCCAGTTTCGGACACTCCGATGACTCACGACCTGCGCCTGCGCGCGGCCACCCGCTCTGAAATCGAACATGTGCGCGAGATCGAGCGCGCCTCGGCGACGCGTTTCCTCGGCACGGCGCGGGCCGCCCTGGCCGACGACGACCCCACCGACGCCCAGACCCTGGCGCAGCGGATCGACAGCGGCGGGCTGCTGGTCGCCGAGGATGAGCGGCGGGCGGTGGCCTTCGTGATGTTCCGGGAGGTCGAGGGCTGCGGCTACATCGAGCAGATCGATGTCCTGCCCTCGCACGCGCGGCGCGGGATCGGGGCGGCGCTGATGGAGGCGGTGGCCGAATTGGGCCGCGCACGGGGTTGGCCGGCGCTGACGCTCTCGACCTTCAAGGATGTGCCGTTCAACGCGCCATACTATCGGCGGCTGGGGTTTGTGGATGTCGAGACGCTGACGCCCGGCATGGCGCAGATCCGCGCCGAGCATGAGGCTCGGGGTTTGGACGAGCGCGCCCGAGTGTTCATGCGGCGAGAGATTTAGTCCCCACACCGTCGTCATCCTTGTCTGTTGAAGGCTTGTCCGAGTGAGGTCAGGCTGATTGGCGGA
>ERZ1292637.7-Hain-H14-01um-R3-7-length-146462-cov-23_pt1 | contig 146462 bp, 142 predicted proteins | sample MGYA00564405_ERZ1292637 | MGnify/ENA primary metagenome ERZ1292637 (study PRJEB36523, sample SAMEA6512645) | groundwater metagenome | collected 2019-01-09 | study: AquaDiva: Metagenomics assemblies of 32 groundwater samples | reverse complement strand
GCCCTATGAATCAGACATCTCGCGCCGTGAGAATCCTGAATGTCGATACGCTCTACAGCTAGGCCGTCAGGTGATGATCCGGCGAAGCCCCCGCAAGGGGTGTCAGGCCGGAACCGTCGCCACGAAGGTGACCTTCTCCTCGCCGACGTCGGCGAACAGCCGCCCGCCGGCGTCGGCGGTGAACAGGTGCACGTAATAGGCCTGGACCCAGTGGCCATGCAGGCCCTCGCCCAGGGCCTCGCCGGCTAGGCCACGCAGCACTTCGGGCCGCAGCCGCGCCCGTGGGCCGACCGCCTCCACCGCGATGGCGATGGAGCCGCCCTCGGCCACCGCGCGGATCGTCGCCGTTCCGCCGGTCGGCAGGGCCTGGCCCGCCATCTGCGCCAGGTTCATCAACAGCCGCGCCGCCGGCTTGTTCAGCGACGGGGCGTCCACCTGCCACTCCAGCTGGGCGCGCATATGGTTGAAGACGCCGCCGGCCAGCTTGGCCAGCTCACGGGGATCGAAGGTTTCGGCCGAGGCCGAGGCGCCGAACGCCACGCGGGTGAAGGCCAGCAGGTCGGTCAGCTTGCGCGCCGAACCTGCGATCAGGTTCATGGCGTCTTCCTTCATGTCCTGGGCGTTGGGGTCGTCCAGCAGATCAAGGCCGGAGACGATCGCGCTCGCCGGACTGATGAAGTCGTGACACATCCGCGCCGCCAGAAAAGCCGCCACCTCCGCTGTGCGGGGCGGGCTCTTGGGCTCCGGGATCGTCTGCGGTGTGTCGTCGCCGTCCATCATCGTGCGGAACTTGGCCTGATTTGGCGCTTTGGCAAACGCACCCCGGCGCTCTAAGGAACCCAGAATGAGCGGTCCCGATCCCTTCCTCGAGCCCGGCGTGCTGGTGCGGCACCCGACCGAGGAAGATTGGGGCCTGGGTCAGGTGCAGTCGGTGGCGGGACACAAGGTGACGGTGAATTTCGAGAACGCGGGCAAGCAGGTGATCGACGCGAGCGTCGTGCGCCTGACCTTCATCGGCGACGACCCGCGAGGCGCCCGATGAGCCGCGATATCGGCGCGGCCCTGGCCGACATCTGCGAAGAGGCCAGCGCCCTCATCCTGCCGCTGTGGCGCACCGGCCTGACGGTGTTTTCCAAGGCCGACGAGAGCCCGGTCACCGAGGCAGACCGTCGGGGCGAAACCCTGATCCTCGAACGCCTGAGCGCGCAGTTCCCCGACATCCCGGTGATCTCCGAAGAGGACGCCAGCGAGTTCGGCACGCCGGACGCCATCGGACCGCGCTTCTTCCTGGTCGATCCGGTCGACGGCACCAAGGCCTTCGTGCGCGGCGATCCGAACTTCACCGTCAATATCGGCCTAATCGAAAACGGCCGTCCGGTCGCCGGCGCCGTCACCGCGCCGGCCTCCGACGAGACCTGGTTCACGCAAGGCGGTCAGGCGATGAAACGCCGCGTCGGGCAAGCCGCTCAGCCGATCAGCGTCCGCCCCTGGCCCCAGGGCGCGGCGGTGGCGCTGATCAGCCACACCATGAGCGAAGAGACCGCCCAGCGGCTGGCCGACCAATACGGGTTCGACCTGCGCGAGCCGATGGACTCCTCGATCAAGTTCTGCCGGATCGCCGAGGGCGCCGCCGACATCTATCCGCGACACGGTCCGACCATGGAGTGGGATGTCGCCGCCGGCCACGCCGTGTTGCTGGCCGCCGGCGGTCAGGTCGCCACGCCCGAGGGCGAGGCCTTCGCCTATGGCAAGGCCGACGCCGGCTTCCGGAACGGCTGGTTCGTGGCGCGCGGCGGCTAGATCGCCGTCAGGGTGGCCGTGGTGAGCGGCGTCGACGCCTGCTCCATCCTCGCCACCTGGCCCGGACCGTCCATCCGCGCATAGGTCTGATCCATGCCGCCGACCACCAGGACATAGCCGGCGAAGCCCACCACGAACCCGAAGGCCGCCGCCCACAGGAACGGGCGGAGAATGTCGACGATGCTGACCTCGGTCATGGGGACGTCCCAGGAATGCTGCGGTGACGACTGCGCAGGAAGGGAACAGCGCAAACCGGCGGCGGGTTGCGAGCCCATCGCGACAAAAGCGGCTGGTTGGGCGACGAAGCCCGCAGAAGAGGTCCGCGGCGGTCGAAGTGCTGCAATTCCGCCACACCGCATTTGTTGCGAATAATTCGCATTGCACATTCGGGCACAGTAAATAATAACGCCTCGCAGTTTCATTCTCACTGAGGCGGGGTACTTTCGTGGACATTCGACGGACAAGCGGCGTGCGCGCCTATGCTCGCAAGGCGCTCACCCCGTTCGCGGTGGCCGGCGTCGCAGGTCTGGCCTTCGCCCCGCAACTGGCCCTGGCCGACGACATGGCCGCCGACGCGGCCAGCGAAGTCTCCGGCGTCCAGGTCGAGGGTCACGCCGCGCTGAAGCCGACCTCGCCCAAATACACCTCGCAACTGCTCGACACGCCGCGCAATGTCACCGTCGTCCCGCGCGTGATCATCGAGCAGACCGCGGCGACCTCGCTCGCGGACATCCTGCAGACCTCGCCGGGCATTACGTTCGGCGCCGGCGAAGGCGGCCAGCCGCTAGCCGACCGTCCGTTCATCCGCGGCCAAGCCTCGGCCAACAACATCTTCGTCGACGGCGTCCGCGACTCCGGCGGCCAGGTCCGCGAGGTCTTCAACCTCGAGCAGGTCGAAGTCATCAAGGGGCCGGACTCGGCCTATAATGGCCGCGGCTCCGGCGGCGGCAGCATCAACCTGACCACCAAGCGTCCCAGGCTGGACGAGGCGGTCAGCATCTCGGCTGCGGCCGGTACCGACGGCTATATGCGCGGCACGATCGACGCCAACTATCCGATCGGCGACACCAGCGCGATCCGCGTGAACCTGATGGGCTCGCAGGGCGATGCGCCCGGCCGCGACGCCGTCGACTTCGACCGCTGGGGCGCGGCCATCGCGGCCGGCGTCGGCATCGGCACCGACACCCGGATCACCGCCAGCTACTATCACCTGACCGCCAACAACCTGCCCGACTACGGCGTGCCGTTGTTCACCAAGCTGCCGGGCGTGCCGCGCACGAAGAGCGGCGTGCTGAACGTGTCGAGCAATGCGTTCTACGGCCTGAAGGCGCGTGACTACCAAAAGAGCGAAGCCGACATCGCCACCCTGATCGCCGAGCACGACATCAATGACGCGATCACCTTCCGCAACGTCTTCCGCTATTCGAAGACCCTGAACGACTATCTGGTCACCAACCCCGGCGACGGCGGCGCGGCTCAGTTCGTGGCCGGCGAATGGTGGATGAAGCGCGGAACCAAGTCGCGCTGGAACCCGACCACGACGGTCGCCAACGTCACCGACTTCTACGGCAAGTTCACCACCGGCGGCGTCGAGCACAGCTACGACGTCGGGCTGGAGCTGTCGCGCGAGACCAACCGCAACGCCTCCTACGTGATCTACACGACGGCTGGCGCCGCCTGCCCGGCCGGCTTCACCAACAACTCCACCGCCGCTGGCGTCGGCGACTGCACCCGCGTCTTCGCCCCGACCCCCAGCGATCCGTGGCAAGGCGTCATCAACCGCCCGGACGCCTCGGTGAACTACACCAAGACCGTCGGGATCTACGCCTTCGACACCATCTCGTTCGGCGACAAGTGGCTGCTGAACCTCGGCATCCGCCACGACGAGTATTCGATGCATGGCATCGACGTCAGCAGCGTCACCAGCGCGCTCGGCGTGATCACCGGCGCCACCCTCACCCCGCGCGAGGGCGACTGGCAGTTCACCAACTACCAGGTCGGCCTGGTCTATAAGCCGACCCCGAACGGCAGCATCTACGCCTCGTACGGCACGTCCTCGACCCCGCCGACCATCTCGGGCGGCGACCAGAACACCACCGGCGCCGGCTCGGGTAACCTGGCCAACGTGCTGCTCGATCCGGAAGAAGTCACCTCGGCCGAAGTCGGCGTGAAATGGGCCTTCTTCCGCGAACGTCTGTCGACCTCGGCGGCCTTGTTCCACATGAAGCGTGAGAACGCCCAGATCCTAGTCGACACCGGCATCTACGCCCAGGTCGGCGAGGCCATGGTCCAGGGTCTGGAAATCGGCGTCACCGGCCGGGTCACCCCCGCCTGGATGGTGTTCGGCGGCTACACCTACATGGACAGCGAACTGGTTCGCGGCGCCTTCAACGGCGTCAACCAGGGCCAAGCCCTGGCCAATACGCCCGAGCACACCTTCAGCCTGTTCTCGACCTACAACCTGACCGACACCCTCAGCCTCGGCGGCGGCGCCTACTACGTCTCCGACAGCTTCGGCGGCAACCAGGGCGGCGCGGGCGGCGGCGCCAACCGGGTCGTCGCTCCGGCCTACTGGCGCTTCGACGCCTATGTCGCCTACCGCATCGCCGAGAACCTCGACCTGCAGCTCAACGTGAAGAACGTGGGCGACAAGGAATACATCGCCCGCACCAACGGCCAGCACCATGCCGACTACGGCCCCGGCCGCCAAGCGATCCTCACCCTCAACGTCCGCTTCTAGCCTCCCCCCAGACAGAACGGACGTAAGGCCCCGCCTCTCCAGGCGGGGCCTTTTCCTTTGAGGGCGGCCGCGCCTAAGGTTCTTCCCATGATGCTGCATATTCCCGAGGTGCTGACCAAGGCCGCCGTCGCCGAGCTGCGCGCCCAGATCGACGCCGCCGAATGGATCGACGGCAACGCCACCTCCGGCTCGCAATCGGCGCTGGCCAAGCGCAACGCCCAGCTGCCCGAAGGCTCAGAGGCCGCCAGGATCGCCGGCGACAAGGTGCTGGACGCCCTGGCCAAGAGCCCGCTGTTCGTCACCGCGGCCCTGCCGCAGACCGTGTTCCCGCCGCTGTTCAATCGCTATGGCGGCGGCCAGGCCTTCGGCACCCATGTGGACAACGCCGTGCGCCAGACCCGCGCCGGGAACCTGCGCATCCGCAGCGATCTTTCCGCCACCCTCTTCCTCACCGAGCCGGAGGACTATGACGGCGGCGAACTGCTGGTCGAGGACACCTACGGCGTCCACGAGGTGAAGCTGGCCGCCGGCGACCTGATCCTCTACCCGGCCTCCAGCCTGCATCAGGTGACGCCGGTCACCCGCGGCGTGCGCACCGCCAGCTTCTTCTGGATCCAGAGCATGGTGCGCGAGGACGCCCGCCGGGCCCTGCTGTTCCAGATGGACATCGCCATCCAGCAACTGGCCGGCAAGGTCGGGGCCGGCGCGCCCGAACTGGTCTCGCTGACCGGCGCCTATCACAACCTGCTGCGGATGTGGGCCGAGGTTTAGGCCCCTCGCCCCTTGCCTTCCGTTAGGCGCGCGCGGGATGTTGCGCGCTGCTGGAGGGAACGATCATGGCCTACAAGACCATCACCTACGAGACGCGCGGCCAAGTCGCGATCCTCACCCTCAACCGCCCCGACAAGCTGAACGCCATCTCCGCCGAACTGCGGCGCGATCTGGAGGCGGGGCTGATCGCCGCGCGGCAGGACGACGGCGTCCGCGCCCTGGTGCTGACCGGGGCGGGGCGCGGCTTCTGTTCCGGCGCCGACCTGACCGGCCCGGTCCCGGAGCGTGACGGCCCGCCGCCCCAGAACCAGCATCTGGACGAGGAAGCCTGGATGGGCCGCTGGGCGCGGCTGCTGCACGATTTCGACAAGCCGATGATCGGCGCGATCAACGGGGTCTGCGCCGGGGCGGGCATGAGCTGGGCCCTGGCCTGCGACGTCCGCATCGGCTCCGAGCACGCCCGTTTCAAGACCACCTTCGCCGAGCGGGCGATCTCGCCGGACTCCGGCCTCTCGTTCCTGCTGCCTCGGATCGTCGGCTACGCCAGCGCCGCCGACCTGGTCTTCACCAGCCGCATGGTCCTGGCCGACGAAGCGCTGAAGCTCGGCCTGCTCAACCGACTGACCGCCCATGACGCGCTGCTAGGCGACGCGCTCGCCTATGCCGAGCAGATGGCCCAGTGGCCGCCGCTGGCCATCCGCATGGCCAAGAAGGTGCTGCAGGCCGGCATGGAGAGCGATCTGCAGACCGCTGTGAAATACGAATCCGTCGGCCTGGCCCACGCCCGCCGGGCCGTGAACGACGTCCAGGAATCGGCCGCCTCGTTCCGCGAGAAGCGCAAAGGCGTCTACACGGGCACGTAAAATGGCGTCATAAGGCCCGCGACATCTTCAGGAGACGCGCCATGGCCCTCGACACCGCTTCGCCCGCCAAGACCTTCAACTGGGAAGACCCGCTGGACCTGGCCTCGCGGCTGACCGAGGAGGAGCGGATGGTCTGGGAGAGCGCCCGTTCCTACGCCCGCGAGAAGCTGCTGCCGCGCGTGGTCTCGGCCTATGCCGACGAGCGCTTCGACCGCGAGATCATGAGCGAGATGGGGGCGCTGGGCTTCCTGGGCGCCACCCTGCCCGAGCAGTACGGCGGGGCCGGGGTCAGCCATGTGGCCTACGGCCTGATCGCCCGCGAGATCGAGGCGGTCGACAGCGGCTACCGCTCGGCGATGAGCGTGCAGTCCTCGCTGGTGATGTACCCGATCTACGCCTTCGGCTCCGAGGAGCAGAAGATGAAGTACCTGCCGGGCATGGCGCGCGGCGAGATCGTCGGCTGTTTCGGCCTGACCGAGGCCGACGGCGGCTCCGACCCGGCCTCGATGCGCACCGTGGCGAAGAAGGTCGACGGCGGCTACCGGCTCTCGGGGTCCAAGATGTGGATCACCAACTCCCCCATCGCCGATGTCTGCCTGGTCTGGGCCAAGCTCGACGGCGTCATCCGCGGCTTCCTGGTCGATCGCGGCTCCGAAGGGCTCACCACGCCGAAGATCTTGAACAAGCTCTCCCTGCGCGCCTCGGTCACCGGCGAGATCGCGCTGAACGACGTGTTCGTCGCCGAGAACCAGATGCTGCCGAACGTCAGCGGCCTGCGCGGACCGTTCTCCTGCCTGAACAAGGCCCGCTACGGCATTAGCTGGGGCGCGATGGGCGCGGCCGAGTTCTGCCTGCACGCCTCCAGAGACTACACCCTGACCCGCCAGGTGTTCGGCAAGCCGCTGGCCGCCCGCCAGCTGGTGCAGAAGAAGCTGGCCGACATGCAGACCGAGATCGCGCTGGGCTTCGAGGGCGCGCTGGCGCTCGGACGCCTGCTCGACCAGGGCGCCTGGGTCCCCGAGGCCATCAGCCTGATGAAGCGCAACAACTGCGGCAAGGCCCTGGCCATCGCCCGCGAGGCCCGCGACATCCACGGCGGCAACGGCATTTCCGGCGACTATCACGTCATGCGACACGCCGCGAACCTGGAGACCGTCAACACCTACGAAGGCGCCCACGACGTCCACGCCCTCATCCTCGGACGCGCCATCACCGGACAGAACGCGTTCTAGGTCTGCGCGCGGAAGTATAGCGACCACAACCAACGCGACAGAAAAATCGCGACCAAAAGGTTACGTTTACCGACCGCCGTTATGCTTCCCGCGAATACAGGGGACGGGGGCGATGGCTGCGACGCAAACGCCGCAGGGCGCGACGACGACCATTGAGTGGCTGTTCAGGAACAGCCGCGAGATCATGTTCGTGGTTGGTGCGGACAACTGCCTCAAGCTGGTCAACCCCGCTTTCGAGCAGGAAACCGGCTGGAGCGCGGCCGAGGTCGTCGGCCGGCGCGCCCGCGACTTCCTGCATCCCGAGGAGGACGCCGATCTCAACGTCCATCTGAAGCGGCTGAAAGCGGCGGGGTTCAGCGACAACACCTCACGCATGCGGATCAAGGACGGCAGCTGGCGCTGGTACGAGGGCCGGGCGCAACTGACCGAAGAGGGTCAGATCATCTGCGTGGTGCGAGACGTCACCTACGAGCGCGAACGCGACGCCAAGCTGCTCGAGGCCGAACGCACCGGCCAGATGCTCAGCCAGGCCGCCGGGATCGGCGCCTGGTCCTATGAGCCCGAAAACGATGAAGTCGTCTGGTCCTCGGACATGCTGGCCCTCACCGGCTACGGCGCCGGCGAAATCTCCAACATGGCGCAGATCGCCGCCATTCTGCACCCCGACGACGACGTTCGGGTGCGCGCGGCCGTGATGGCCGGCATCACCAGGGGCGAGCCGCAATCGCTCGAGCACCGGCTGAAGAACAAGTCGGGGCGGTGGTCCCACTGGCGTCTGACCTTCCAGGCCGAGCTGCGCCCATGCGGCGAATACGCCCTGCGCGGGGTGCATCAGAACATCACCGAACTGGTGCAGGCCCGCGACGCCGCCGTGCGCGGCGAGCAGCAGGTGCTGCAGCTCATCGAGAGCTCGCCGTTCGCGGTGGCGATGTTCGACAAGCGGCTACGCTGCACGGTGGTGAGCGGCAGCTGGCGCCAGGCTTTCACGCGCGCCGAGGTCGACCCCATCGGCCGCCCCCTGGCCGAGGTGTTCCCCACCGCGCCCAAACGCCTGCTGGGCGCGCAAGCCCGCGCCCTGGACGGCGAGGTGGTGACCTCTAAGGAGGACCGCTTCACCGACAGCCACGGCCGCAAGCGCTGGGTGCGCTGGGAAGCCCGGCCCTGGCGCGACGCCGAGGGTAAGATCCAGGGCGTCATCTACTATGTCGACGACATCTCGGCCCTCGCCGACGCCCGCCGCGAGGCCCAGGAGAACGCCCGGCGGCTGAAGATGGCGCTGAACGCGGCCGACGCCGGGGTCTATGAGATCGACCACGCCAACCAGACCTTCTGGGCGAGCCCGGAGTTCAAGAAGCTCGTCGGCCGCGCCGGAGCCACCTATGACGACGCGCTGAAACTCAACTATCCGCGCTTCCACGCCGACGACCTCGAACAGGTCCGCGAGGCCTTCACCCAGATCCGGGCCGGCCATCGGGCGGCGGGCGACGCCTTCGAGGCCCGCGCCGTCACCGACTCCGGCGAGGAACGCTGGATCCGCGTCTTCCACCACCTGACCACCGACCGCCAGGGCCGCTGGCTGCGGGGCATCGGCCTCATCCAGGATTTCGACCAACGCAAGCGCCAGGAGCTGGCGCTGATCGAGGCTCAGCACGCCGCGCAATCGGCGGGCGAGGCCAAGGCCGCCTTCCTGGCCAATATGAGCCACGAGATCCGCACGCCGATGAACGGGGTGATGGGCGTCCTGCACCTGCTGAAGACCGAGACCCTCTCCGAGGAGGGCCGGGGCATGCTGGAGGAGGCGCTGTCCTGCGGCCATATGCTGGCCGAGCTGCTGAACGACGTCATCGACTTCTCGAAGATCGAGGCCGGCCGGCTGGAGATGTCCGAGGAGCCGGTCGACCCCAAGATGCTGATCGAGGGCGTCGCGCGCCTGCTACGGCCCCAGGCCGAGGCCAAGGACCTGAAACTGGTCGTCGAGGCCGACGCCGATATCGGCTGGGTGATGTCCGATCCTGTGCGCCTGCGCCAGGCGCTGTTCAACCTGGTCGGCAACGCCGTGAAATTCACGCTGAAGGGCCAGGTGACCATCCGCGCCCGTCGCCGCCAAGGCGCCTCAGGCCAGACGTTGCGCCTGGAGATCGCCGACACCGGGGTAGGGATTCCCGAGGCCGTGCAGCCGCGCATCTTCCAGCGCTTCGACCAGGGCGACGCCTCGACGACACGCAAGTTCGGCGGGTCGGGCCTGGGGCTGTCGATCACCCAGCGGCTGGCCGAGATGATGGGCGGCGGTGTGGGCTTCGCCTCCACCGAGGGCGTGGGCTCGGTCTTCTGGCTGGAGGTGACCGCCCCGGCCGCCGAGGCCGCGCTCGCCGTACCGGAAACCACCGACGACTGGCTGAACGGCCTGCGGGTGCTGGTGGTCGAGGACAACGCCACCAACCGGATGATCGCCACCAAGCTGCTGGAGAACCTGGGGGCCGTGGTCGACACCGCGCCCGACGGTCTGCTGGGGGTCGAGGCGGCGGCGCGGGGCAGTTTCGACCTGATCCTGATGGACGTGCAGATGCCGGGCATCGACGGGCTGGAAGCCTCGCGGCGCATCCGCGCCATGGGCGGAGCGATCGCCGCGACGCCCATCGTGGCGCTCACCGCCAACGTCCTGTCCCACCAGCGCCAATCCTATCTGGAAGCCGGCATGGACGGGGTGGTCGGCAAGCCGATTTCGCCCGCCGCCCTGCTCGCCGAGATCGCCCGCCTGGCCGAACCGGCGGTCGAAAGCGGCGCCGAGGCGGTGGCCTAAGATCCTCCCCCGCTGGGCAGGGCAATCGCATATGGAAGAACGGATCGTGATCGCCGCTCGCGTTTACCGCAAAACGCGACTTTGGCAGGGCTTAGCGGCTGACAGAGCCTGTTTCCCATAGACTGACTCTATCTGACGAGCGCCCGCCATAGGCGCGTTCCATATGCAATACCCCTGCCCCGCTGGGGGAGGTGGCACGCGCAGCGCGACGGGGGCAAGCGGCCGGGGAGTTTCCCAGAGCGGGCGCATCTGGCGACCTTTCACATCGGCGGCATGCGCGTTAGCTTCCTCCAAGTTTCGGGGGAAACAAACATGGCGGACATCGCCGCAGACACGCCGGATACGGCGGGGAAGAAGCCCGCATCGCTACGCACCGTCGTGGCGGCGTCGGCGGCGGGGACCACCTTCGAGTGGTACGACTTCTTCGTCTTCGGCAGCCTGATCCAGGTCATCTCCAAGACCTTCTTCTCCGGCCTGCCGGAAACCGCCGGCTATATCGCGGCCCTGGCCCTATTCGGCGCAGGCTTCGCCTTCCGTCCCTTGGGCGCGCTGGTCTTCGGCGCCATCGGCGACAAGGCGGGCCGCAAGGGCGCGTTCCTGATCACCGTGATCCTGATGGGCGGAGCGACCTTCGCCATCGGCCTGTTGCCGACCTACGCCCAGGCCGGGTTGATCGCGCCGGCCCTGTTGGTGCTGATGCGCATTCTCCAGGGCTTCGCGCTGGGCGGCGAATACGGCGGCGCGGCGATCTATGTCGCTGAGCACGCCCCGCCGAACGCCCGGGGACGCTCCACCAGCTGGGTGCAGACCTCGGCCGCCTTCGGCCTGTTCGGGGCGCTGCTGGTGATCCTGGTCTCGCGGCTGGTGGTCGGACGCCTCTACGGTCCCGAGGCCTTCGACGCCTGGGGCTGGCGCATCCCGTTCCTGTTCTCGTCGTGCCTGCTGGCGGTCTCCATCTGGATGCGGCTGAAACTCACCGAGAGCCCGGCCTTCGCCAAGATGAAGGCCGAGGGCGCGGCGTCGACCGCGCCGCTCAAGGAGGCGTTCGGCCAGTGGAAGAACCTGAAGGTCGTGCTGCTGGCGCTCTGCGCGATCATGGCCGCCCAGGGGGCCGTCTGGTACACGGCGTTCTTCTACACCCAGACCTTTCTGGAGAAATTCCTGAAGGTCGAACCGGCGGTCATCAACCTGCTGATGATGGCGGCGACCGGGGTGAGCGCGATCTTCTACGTCGTCTTCGGCTGGCTGTCGGACAAGGTCGGCCGCAAGAAGGTGATGCTGTTCGGCATGACCCTGATGCTAGCGGCCTATTTCCCCGGCTTCCACATGCTGGCCCGGACCGCCAACCCGGCGCTGGCCGAGGCCGAGGCGCGCACGCCGGTGGTGGTGATCGCCGATCCCGCCGGCTGCTCGCTGCAGTTCGATCCGGTGGGCAAGGCCGCGTTCACCTCGTCCTGCGACATCGCCAAGAGCACGCTGGCCAACGCCGGCGTCTCCTATTCGAACCAGGCCGGCCCGGCCGGCGCGCCGGCCCAGGTCAAGATCGGCGAAACCGTGGTCATGTCGGCGTCGGCTATTGGACTACCCAAGGCGGCCGCCAAGACCGCGAAGGCGCAGATCGAGGGACGTATCAAGGCCGGGCTGGCCGCCGCCGGCTATCCCGCCAAGGCCGACCCGGCCCGCATGAACATCCCGGGCGTGTTCGGCGTGCTGTTCGTCTTCGTCATCGCCGCCACCGCGCTGTTCGGGCCGCTCGCCGCGGCCCTGGTCGAGCTGTTCCCGACCCGCATCCGCTACAGCGCGATGTCCCTGCCCTATCACATCGGCACCGGCTGGATCGGCGGCTTTGTGCCCTTCACCGCCTTCGCCATCGTGGCGGCGACCGGCAACATCTATTCGGGCCTCTGGTATCCCTTCGCCTTCACCCTGCTGTCGGTGGTGACCTGCCTGTTCCTGTTGCCCGAGACCAACGGCCGGCCGCTGGATCAGTAGCGGGCGCGCCCTTTTCCTCCCCCGCTACGCAGGGGAGGAAAGGCGGCGCCACCAGCCTGATCGCCTCGGCGAACCTGGCTGAGCGCATGCCGTCCCGCGCGGCGATCAGGCGGCTCATGCCGTAGGTCAGCCGCCCCTCACGGCTCTCCAGCGCGAAGTCGCCGATCCCCAACGCCTGATGGAGATCAGCGAGATCCGGGGCCGCCAGACCGCCCAGGCGTAGCCCCGGCTGCTCCTCCGCCACGCCGTTCAGGAAGATCATGGCGTAGAAGACGTGGTTGACCTGCCGCATCAGGAACAGCCGCGCCCGCTGGTGATCGTCGGGAACCGCGCCGAAATAGGTGCGCAGCAGGATCTCTTCCTCGCCCGGCGCCTGGGCGAAGACATTGGCCAGGGTCGCCAGGTCCACATAGCGGTCAGCCAGGAACGAGGCCTCCCAATCCACGAACCACAGCCGCGCGCCGTCATAGAGGATGTTGCGCGGGTTGAGGTCGTTGTGGCTGGAGACCAGGTCGCCTTCCGCCGTCGGATAGGCGGCGCGAAGTTGGCCATAGAGCCCCAGCACCTCGCCGACCGCCTCCGGCGCCAGCAGCCTGAAGAACTGGAAGCGCCCGATCAGGGCGTCCATGCCGTCCATATAGTCCACCAGGGGCGGGAAGGCTGGGGCGGCGTGCAAGGCGCGAACCGCCTGGGCCGCCTCGACGACGAGGTCGGTCCTCGAGCCCGGATAGTCCAGCGACAGCGAGCGTTCGGGAATGAACTCCATGATCGCCACCCCGTCACCCGCATCGGCGTAGCGCACGCGCGGGGCCAGCAGGGCGGCGGCGGCCAGACGCATGCAGCCATACCACCGCGCCGGATCTCGGAAGGCGTCGCGCGCGCCCTCGATCCTCAGCAGATAGGCCACGCCGCCCACCCGGATCTTGTAGATCAGCGCGCCGGACAGACCGCCGGTCAGCGGTTTGACGGCGTCGAGTTCGGACGTGCCGAAGGCGGCGTTCAGCGCGCGATCGACCGCGGGGCGCTTGGACTCAGGAATAGACATCGGCGGCTCCTTGGGAGCGCCTTATTTACCCGGATAAAATACAGAGTCAATAATACCCGGGCAATATTAACTCGACCCGCGCGAAGCCCGGCCCGCCCAGCGTCCGACCGCGTCGGAGACCAGCACCGCGGCGATGGCGATGGCGGCGGCGACCAGGCAGAGCACGGCGGCGCGCGCCTCGCCGCCCGGCGACTGGGTCGCGCCATAGATCGCCGCCGGCAGGGTCAGGGTCTCCCCCGGAATGGCGGCGACGAAGGTGATGGTGGCGCCGAACTCGCCCAACGCCTTGGCGAAGCCGAGGATGGCCCCGGCCGCCACGCCCGGCGCGGCGAGCGGCAGGGTGACGCGGAAGAAGCGGATGACCGCCCCGGCGCCCAGCGTGCGGGCGACCTCGTCGACCTCGCGGTCGATGGCCTCGATGGCCAGCCGCATCGGCCGCACCATCAGCGGAAAGGCCATGATCCCGGCGGCGAGCGCCGCCCCGGTCCAGTCGAAAGCGAAGACGATCCCGACCTTTTCCAGCCATTCGCCGATCAGGCCGCGACGCCCAAACAGCAGCAGCAGGACATAGCCCGTCGCCACCGGCGGCAGCACCAGCGGCAGGGTGACGGCGGCGTCCAGCAGCACGCGGGCGGCGAACCGTCCCCGTGCCTGGGCGAAGGCGGTGGCCAGGGCGATGGGCATGCCGCACAGGGTCGCGGCCAGGGCGACCTTCAAGGACAGCAGGACCGCGGCGAAGTCTTCGGGGGTCAGCCCGCTCACGAGGCGCTCGCCGTCGGCAACACCTCGACGGCGACGCCGGCCTCGGTCAGCGCCTGCAGGTCGGCCGGCGAAACCGGCGCCGACACCACCCGCACGACGCGGCGGCCGTTGCGAGCAAGGTCGACGATCACCGCCAGGGTCGCCTCGGACGGTTCCAATCGCTCGGCGTCGCGCCGCGCCATGGCGAGGATAGCTGGGTCGGCGTCCGCATCCGCGACCAGCATGTCGGCCGCCGCCAGCGCCCGGCTGGCGCGGACGGTGAGTAGGTCGGCCGGGCCATGGCCGGTCACGAACTGCACCTTGCCCAGGGTCTGAGCGCCCTTGGCCAAGGCCTCGCGCAGCACACTGGCGGCGCCTTCCATATCCCCGGCCATCGCCGCCGTGGCGGCTGGCCCGGACAGCGCCTCGCGCAGGAAGGCCCGGCGCTCATGCATCTGCGGCAACGCCTGGCGGATTTCGTCCTGAAGTTTGCGGAACAGCACCGCCACCCGGCCCGCGCCCTCGGGCACGCGCTGTTCGATGTCGTTGCGCAACATGGTCGCCAGCATCGGCGAGGCGCCGCCGGTGCCGATGGCGGCCACCACCTCGCCACGGTCGATCACCGCCGGCGTGGTGAAGTCGCAGAGCTCTGGCCGGTCGACGACATTGACCGGCACGTGGGCGTCGCGGGCGGCGCGAGCGGCGGCCTGGGCGAAGAGGTCGTCGTCGCTGGCCACGAAGGCCAGGATCGCCCCGGCGTAGGAGCCGGCGACGAAGGCCTGCGGCCCCTCGATACGCACCACGACGGCGGGCGAGCCTTCGAACAAACGCGCCTTGGCCTGCGCCGCCTCGCCAGATCCGGCGATGACGACCCGGGCTCCGGCCAGGGGAAAGAAGGCGGGAAAGGCGTCCACGGAAGTCCTAGATGGACTTGCGGCTGGCGGCAGGCGAGGTCGACATGGTCGTGAAACTCCCCAAGATCATCTGAACCTCCAGCCGCCTTGCGCGGTTTCTAACCTATCCCTGTTTCGCGCACTATGCGGAGCGGCTTTACCGCAAGAGCTGAGCACTGTTAAGATCACGACGTTTTCTCGCTTCGGGAGGGATAGACCCATGGCCATGACCCTGGACGTCAACGGCAAACCCCTGGCGGTGAAGGCGGCCCCCGACACGCCCCTGCTCTGGGTTCTGCGCGACGAACTTCAACTCACCGGGACCAAGTACGGCTGCGGCGTGTCCCAGTGCGGCGCCTGCACGGTGCTGGTCGACGGCCAGCCGACCCGCTCTTGCGTCACGCCGATCGAGGGCCTGGCGGCGGCGAAGATCACCACCATCGAAAGCCTGGGCGGCGCTCATCCGGTGCAGGCCGCCTGGGTCAAGCACGACGTGCCGCAGTGCGGCTACTGCCAGTCGGGCCAGATCATGTCGGCGGTCGCCCTGCTGGCCAAGACGCCCAAGCCGACCGAGGCCGACATCGACGGGGCCATGGACGGCCACATCTGCCGCTGCGGGACCTACCAACGCATTCGCGCGGCCATCAAGGACGCCGCGGGCCTGACGCCCGCCGCCGTCGCCCCTGTCGCACCGGCCAAGGTCTGACGCCCATGAACGCTCCCTTGACCCCCGCGAACATCACCGGCGCCACCCGGCGCGAAGTCGTCGTCAGCGCCACCCTGGTCGGCGGCGCGCTGCTGGTCGGCTGCTCGCCCGGCGACCTGCTCAGCGTCGGCGCCAAGACCGAGTTCGGCGCCTTCGGCCCGTTCATCAAGATCGGCGCGGACGGCGCCGTGACCGTGGTCTCCAAACACATCGAATTTGGCCAGGGCAACCATGCGGGCCTCGCCGCCATCGTCGCCGAGGAACTGGACGCCGACTGGACGAAGGTGAAGGTCGAACAGGCCCCCGCCATCGCCAAGGTCTACGCCAACACCGGCATGGGCGTGCAGGGCACTGGCGGGTCTTCGGCCATCTCCAACAGCTGGGACCAGCTGCGCAAGGCCGGGGCCTCGGCCCGGGCGATGTTCGTCGAGGCCGCCGCCAACAAATGGAGCGCCCCGGTCGGCGAGATCTCGGTCAAGGACAGCGTGGTCAGCCACGCCGGTTCGGCCAAGTCCGCGACCTTCGCCGAGCTGCTGCCCGACGCCGCCAAGGTGACGCCGCCGGCCGCCCCGACCTTGAAGGATCCCAAGACCTTCACCCTGATCGGCACCGACAAGGTCCGCCGCAAGGACAGCCAGGCCAAGTCGGACGGAACCGCCCGCTTCACCCAGGACGTCCATCTGCCCGACATGCTGGTGGCGATGGTGGCGCATGCGCCCCGGTTCGGGGCCAAGGTCGCCACGTTCGACGCGGCTGAAGCCAAGAAAGTCCCGGGCGTGGTCGAGGTCTATCAGATCCCCACCGGCGTCGCCGTGGTCGCCGAGAACACCTGGGCGGCCAAGAAGGGCCGCGACGCGCTCAGCGTGACCTGGAACGAGGACGCCGCCGAGAAGCGCTCCTCGGCCACGATCTTGGCCCAGTACAAGGACCTCGCCTCCGGTAAAACGCCCGCCACCGACAAGATGAAGTGGCAGGCCTTCGAGTCCAAAGGCGACATCACCAAGGCCACCGGGGACGCCTTCGAGGCGACCTACGACTTCCCGTTCCTGGCCCACGCCACCATGGAGCCGATGAACTGCGTGGCTCAGGTCAGCATGGGCAAGGCCAAGCTGACCTTCGGATCGCAGATCCCGACGGTCGACCAGCTCAACACCGCCAAGATCGTCGCCATGTTGCCCGGCGCGGTCGAGATCGAGACCCTGTTCGCGGGCGGCTCCTTCGGGCGGCGGGCGAACTTCCAGTCGGACTACGTCGCCGAGTGCGTCGAGATCGCCAAGAAGGTCGGCAAGGACCGGCCGGTGAAGCTGGTCTGGACCCGCGAGGACGACATGACCGCCGGCTACTTCCGGCCCATCGTCCACCACACCGTGCGCGTCACCCTGGACAAGGACGGCTATCCGGCCAGCTGGCGCCACCGGGTCGTCACCCAATCGATCATGAAGGGCTCGCCGATGGGCGAACCCAAGCTGGACGAGACCGCCGTCGAGGGGACCAAGGGCTCGCCCTATCTCAAGGCCACGCCGATCGTCGACGCCCAGCTGATCCAGCCCGACGTCGGCGTGCCGGTGCTGTGGTGGCGCTCGGTGGGCGCGACCCACACCGCCTTCGCCATGGAGCACACCATCGACCAGCTGGCCCGCAAGGCCGGCAAGGACCCGGTCGAATATCGCCGCGCGATCTACACCAAGGCCGGCGCCAATCGGCACCTGGCGGTGCTGAACCTGGCGGCCGAAAAGGCCGGCTGGCCGAAAGCCGCCGCCGACGGCTGGAGCCGCGGCGTGGCGGTGCACGAGAGCTTCGGTTCGGTCGTCGCCCAGATCGCCGAGGTGAAGCTGGTCGACGGAGTTCCGAAGCTCGGCAAGGTGATCACCGCCGTCGATTGCGGCACCGCGATCTCGCCCGACCAGATCGCCGCCCAGATGGAGGGCGGCACCTGCTACGGCCTGTCGGCGGCCCTGTTCGGCCAGGTCACCCTGAAGGACGGCGCGGTGGAGCAGACCAACTTCGACACCTACCGGGTGCTGCGCAACACCGAGGCCCCGACCGTCGAGACCTACATCGTGCCGTCCGGCAATGCGCCGAGCGGGGTGGGCGAACCTGGGACCCCGGTCATCGCGCCGGCCGTCGCCAACGCCATCCTGGCCATGACCGGCCAGGGCACGACGAGCCTGCCGTTCGTCAAGGCCTAGGACGGCAGATCGCTGCGCTCGTCGACATCGAACAGCACGCCGTCGTCCGGCGCCTCGATGAGCGTCAGCCGCTCGCCCAGGTCCTGCAGGATGGCCCGCGCGCCGGAGTCGCCCTGCAGGGTCAGCAGCCCGGGCAAAAGTCCTGGCCCGATCACCACCGGGTGGCCGCGACGCCCTTCGAAGCTGGGGGCGGCGGCCGGCGCGCCCGCATCGACCACCGCCGCCAGCTGTCCCAGCACTGCATGGGGCGTTCGCGGCATGTCGCCCAGGAAGATGAACACGCCGGCGCAATCGGCGGGCAGTTCGGCCGCCGCGCGGCGCAGGGAAGCGCCCATGCCCTCGGCGTGATCGGCGGCGTGCACCACCTGCAGGCGCTTGCCCTGACCGAGCCGCCGCGCGCAGGCCCGTGCAGCGGTCTCGACGGCGTCGGCGTCCGCGCCGGTGACCACCACCACCCGCCGCACGGGCGCGGCGAAGGCCGCGGCGAGAGCGCCGTCCAGCAGCGCGCCGCCCGCCCAGGAGGCAAGCAGCTTCCCGCCGCCAAAGCGGCTGCCCGATCCCGCCGCTAAAACGATGGCTTCGAACTCGCCTGCCCCTGTCGCCAACCTGCGTTCCTCTCTATGTTATCGCCAGCATGACGCCCTATGACGCCCCCTCGCCGCAAGAGGCCGCGCCCCGCGCGGCGCCCCTGATCGACGGTTTCGGCCGGACGGTGAGCTATCTGCGCGTCTCGGTCACCGACCGATGCGACCTGCGCTGCGTTTATTGCATGGCCGAGCACATGACCTTCCTGCCGAAGGCCGAGGTGCTGACGCTCGAGGAACTGGACCGCCTGGCCTCGACTTTCGTGGCGCTCGGCACGCGCAAGCTGCGGATCACCGGCGGCGAGCCCCTGGTCCGCAAGGGCGTGATGGGCCTGATCGAGAACCTGTCGCGGCATCTGCGCTCCGGCGCGCTGGACGAGCTGACCCTGACCACCAACGGCACGCGACTGTCGGAGTTCGCCGGCGATCTCGCCCGCTTCGGCGTGCGGCGGGTCAATGTCTCGATGGACACCCTCAAGCCCGACCTGTTCCGCAAGGTGACCCGTGGCGGCGACCTCTCCAAGGTCATCGCCGGGATCGACGCGGCGCTGGCCGCCGGGATCGCGGTGAAAATCAACGCCGTGGCGCTGAAGGCCGACAACGCCGCCGAGCTGCCGGACCTGATCTCCTGGGCCCACGCCCGCGGCTGCGACGCCACCCTGATCGAGGCCATGCCTCTGGGCGAGATCGAGGTCGACCGCACCGACCAGTTCCTGTCGCTCAAGGACGTCCGGGCCGAGCTCGAAAGCTTCTGGACGCTGAGCGACATCGACCACAAGACCGGCGGCCCGGCCCGTTATGTCCGCGTCGCCGAGACCGGCGGACGCCTGGGCTTCATCACCCCGCTCAGCCATAATTTCTGCGAGACCTGCAACCGCGTGCGGCTGACCTGCACCGGCACCCTGCACACCTGCCTCGGCCGCGAGGACGCCAGCGACCTGCGCGCGGTGATCCGCGCCGGCGCCGACGACGCCGAGCTGATCGCGGCGGTCCGGCTGGCGGTCGACGCCAAGCCCGAGGGCCACGACTTCCATATCGTGCGCCACGCCGCCCCCGCCGTCGCCCGGCACATGTCGACCACCGGGGGCTGAGGCCGTGGCCCGGGTTCTCCTGTTTGGTCGCCTGAGCGACATCGCCGGCTGGCGCTCGCGCGACATCGACAGCGCCTCGCTGGGCGCCCTTCGCGACCTGCTGTCGGGCGAGGACGCGGGGCTTGGCGAAGCGCTGGCCGCGCCGGGCGTCCAGATCGCCCTGGACCAGGCCATCGTGCGCGGCGACGCGGTGCTGTCGGCCCGCTCCGAGGTCGCTTTCCTGCCGCCGATGAGCGGCGGATGATCACCCTCACCGACCAGTCCTTCGATCCCGGCGCCCTGCTGACCGCCTTCTGCCAGGGCCGCACGGAGACCGGCGCAGTCGCCACCTTCACGGGCCTGGCCCGCGCCGAGCAAGGCGACACCACCACCCTGGAGCTGGAGGCCTATCCAGGCTTCACCGAGGCCGCCATCGGCAAGATCGCCGAGGAGGCCAAGGCCCGGTTCGAGCTGCACGACTTCCACATCGTCCACCGGGTCGGCAAGATCATGCCCGGCGAGGCCATCGTCTTCGTGGCCACCGCCGCCGCCCATCGCCGAGCCGCCTTCGAGGCCTGCGATTTCCTGATGGACTACTTGAAGAGCCGCGCCCCCTTCTGGAAGAAGGAGAGCGGCCCGACGGGCGAGCGCTGGATCGAACCGCGCGCCCAGGACCACACCGACATCGCCCGCTGGGAGACCTCAAAATCATGAACGCCTTCACCCCTGGCGGCCACGTCAACGAAGCCCTGACGATCAAGCCGGTGCGCATCGCCGTCCTGACCGTCTCCGACACCCGCGACGAGGAGAGCGACACCTCCGGCCACGTGCTGGTCGAGCGCATCACTGGCGCGGGCCACGAATTGGCGGCCAAGGCGATCGTCCTCGACGACGTCGCCCAGATCCGCGAGCAGATCAAAGCCTGGGTCGCCTCCGGCAGCGTCGAGGCGATCATCACCACCGGCGGCACCGGCATCACCGGCCGCGACGTGACGCCTGAAGCGGTCGAGCCGCTGTTCGACAAGAAGATCGACGGCTTCTCGGTGATCTTCCATCTGGTCAGCTACCAATCGGTGGGCCTGTCCACCCTGCAGAGCCGCGCCACGGCTGGGATCATCGGCGGCGTGTTCGTCTTCTGCCTGCCGGGCTCCAACGGCGCGGTGCGCGACGGCTGGGACAAGGTGATCTCGGCCCAGCTCGACAGCCGCCACGGCCCCTGCAACATGGTCGAGCTCATGCCCCGCTTGTTGGAACGGTGAGCAAACTCACCCACATCGACGAGACCGGCCGCGCCAATATGGTCGACGTCTCGGAAAAGGCGGTCACCGCTCGCGAAGCCGTGGCCGAGGGGTTCGTGCGCATAAACGCCGCCACCCTGGCGCTCGCCCTCTCCGGCGACGCCAAGAAGGGCGACGTGCGGGCCACCGCCGAGATCGCCGGCATCATGGCCGCCAAGAAGACTTCCGACCTGATCCCGCTGTGCCACCCGCTGGCCCTGTCGAAGGTCGAGGTTCGGGTCGAACCGGCCGACGGCGGCCTGTCGGTCACCGCTCGGGTCCGCACCACCGGCCAGACCGGGGTGGAGATGGAAGCCCTGACCGCCGTCTCGGTCGCCTGCCTGACGGTCTACGACATGTTGAAAGCCGCCGATAAGGCCATGACCATCGAGAACGTGCGCCTGCTGACCAAGACCGGCGGCAAGTCCGGCGACTGGGTCCGGCCGTGAGCGACGTGAAGCTGCTGGCGGTCGAAGACGCCCGCGCCCGCATGCTGGCGCAGGTCGGCGCCCTGGACGCCGAAACCATCCCGCTGAAGACCGCCATCGGCCGGGTGCTGGCCGAGGATGTCGCCGCGATCCGCGACCAGCCGCCCTTCACCGCCTCGGCCATGGACGGCTGGGCGCTGCGCAGCGCCGATGCGCCAGGCGCCCTGCTGATCGTCGGCGAAAGCGCCGCCGGCCACGGCTATGAGGGCGCGCTTGGCGCCGGCCAGGCGGTGCGCATCTTCACCGGCGCCGCCGTGCCCACCGGCGCCGACACCATCGTCATCCAGGAAGACGCGAGGCGCGAGGGCGACCAGGTCACGGTTCCGGCCTCGCCCGTCGGCGCCAACATCCGCTCCGCCGGCGGCGACTTCCGCGCCGGCCAACCCCTGCTGAGCAAGGGAACCCGGATCGACCCCTGGCGGTTGTCTCTGGCGGCTTCCGCCGGACGCGCCGAGGTTTCGGTCCACGCCCGGCCGCGGGTGGCGATCGTGTCCACCGGCGAGGAAATCGTCGAAGCGCCGGGCGCGCCGGGCCCCTACCAGATCTACGATTCCGGCGCGCCGGCGCTGGTCGCCATGGTCGAGGGCTGGGGCGGCGTGGCGTCCAAGCTCAAGCCGGTGCGCGACGAGCTGGAGGCGGTGATCGAAGCCCTGCGGAGCGCCGAGGCCGATCTGATCGTCACGGTCGGCGGCGCCTCGGTCGGCGACCACGACCTGGTCCGCGCGGCCGCCGAGGCGCTGGGCCTTTCGCTGAAGGTCGGCAGCGTCAATGTCCGCCCCGGCAAGCCGACCTTCTTTGGGGTGCTGGCCGACGGCCGCAAGCTGCTCGGCCTGCCCGGCAATCCGGCCTCGGCCTTCGTTTGCGCCGAGCTGTTCCTGAAGCCCCTAATCGCCCGGTTCCAAGGCGCGGCCGCCGAGTGCAGCCTGACCGGCGCGCGGCTGGCGAAGCCGCTGGCCGCCAACGGCCCGCGCGAACACTGGATGCGCGCCAAGCTGACCTATGAGGGCGGCGCGGTCCTGGTCGAACCCTATCGCGACCAAGATAGCTCGCTCATCACCGTCTTCGCCGCCGCCGACGCCCTGCTGCGCCGTCCCGGCGGATCGCCCGCCCTGGCGGCCGGCGATCTGGTCGAGGTGTTGCCGCTAGCGCGGGGGTAAATTCCAAAAGCTCGGCCCCTTTTCCTCCCCTGCGAAGCGGGGGTGGGGGACCGCCCGAAGGGTGGTGGAGGGGGCAAGCCAGGGGCTCTGAGCCCAGTCACGCCCCCTCCACCGCTTCGCGGTCCCCCTCCCCCACAAATGCCCGCAAATGGGGGAGGAAAAGAGCCTAAGCCGTCTCGCGCTTCGGCGTCGCTGCGCGCGGTTCGCTCGAGGTCCGGGCATGGCGCAGGGCGACGATCTCGCCGATCACCGACAGCGCCACCTCCCACGGAGCCTTGCCGCCGATATCGAGGCCGATCGGGGCGTGCAGCTGCTGCAGCCTCGCCTCCGGGAAGCCCGCGGCCCGCAGCGGGGCCAGCCGCTCGGGCAACCGCTTACGCGCGCCCAGCAGGCCGACATAGCCGGCGGCGGACGGCAGGGCGGCGGCCAGCGCCTCCTGGTCGAGATCGAGATTATGGGTGGCGATGGCGATGGCGGTCCAGGCGTCGGTCCCGATGGCCGCCAGCGCCGCCTGCGGCTCGTCGCGGCGATAGGCGACGCCCGGCAGCGGCGGCGGGGCCTGCGGCCCCTTGGGACGCACCAGGGTCGTCTCGAAGCCCGACTGGGCGCCCAGCGAGGCGATGGCCAGGGCGGTGGGATCGGCGCCGAACACCACCAGTCGCGGGGTGGGGTCATAGGCCTGGACGATGGCCCCGTCCCAGGGCTGGGCGCTCGTTGCGCAGAGGCGTTTGACGCCGTCGCTGATCCAGACCACCGAGCGCCGCTCGTCCTGGGCCTTCAGCAGTTCGGCCAGGGCCGGATCATCTGACGCCACCCGCTCCACGAAGATCTCGATGCGGGCGCCGCACAGCAGCTGGATGTCGGGCCAGGGGCTTCCCGCGCCATAGATCAGGCGCCGAGGCGTCCCGTCGGCCAAGCAGGCCAGGGCGTGATCGGCCACGTCGCTCTCGACGCAGCCGCCTGAAAAATAACCGGCGACGATCCCATCGGCGAAAACCATCTGGGTCCCCGGCGGGCGCGGTCCGCCCCCCTCGACCGAGGTCAGGGTCGCCAGCGCCAACGGGGTTTTCCCTTGCTGCGCTTGGCGTAGCGCCGGTCGGACATCACCGGCCATACCAAACAGCGGCCATTCGGGGAGAGCTTCGCGCATGTCCTGGTTTTAACCCCCTGGAAAGGTCCTAGACACCGGTTCTTTAGGCCTTGGGGTGAAGATGGCTGCTCTTCGGGTTTGTATCCAGGCTTCACCGGCTTCATGATTTCACCGCTCTCCAAGCTCGGCCTCGGCTCCGCTCAGTTCGGCCTCGACTCGACCACCCTCATCCGTGGTCGTTCGCCGGTGTCCGAAGCGCGCGAGATCCTCGACATCGCCGCGCGCTCGCGCCTGCCGGTGTTCGATGTCGATGGTCACTCCGCCGTCGCCGAAGCGGCGCTGGGCGAAATCCTGCCGCGCCCGAACCCGTTCCGCGTCTCCATCTCCACCGTCCGCCCCGACCGCGGCCCCGACTATGTCGAGGCCGAGGCCCGCGCCACCCTGCGCCGGCTCGGCGTGGAACAGGCCGACGCCATCCTGGTGCCGGCCGCCGCCGACCTGTTCGGACCGCACGGCTTGGCCCTGTGGGACCGCCTGAAGGCGCTGAAGGACCAGGGCCTGACCCGCAAGATCGGCGTCTCGGTCTTCGCCTCCGACGATCCGCTGGGCGTCGCCCGCCGCTTCCGTCCCGACATCGTCCAGGCCCCGGCCTCGCTGCTCGACCAGCGCCTGCTGATCGACGGCACGCTCGCCGCCCTGGCTGGCCTCGGCATCGAGGTGCACCTGCGCTCGATCTTCCTGAACGGCCTGCTGTTCCTGCCGCCGGACCGTGCGCCGCATCATCTGAAGGCCGCCGCCAGCCGCATCTCGCGCGCCCGCCGGCTGATCGCCGAGGGCCGCTCCGATCCGCTGCAGGCCGCGCTCGGCTTTGCGCTGTCGCGCGTCGAGGCCGCCACCGTCCTGGTCGGCGTCACCTCGCCCGCCGAACTCTCGGCCGTGATCGCCGCGGCCTCCAGCCCGCCCCCCGATCTCGATTGGGACGAAATGGCCATCGACGATCCGGTGGCGCTCGATCCCCGCGCCTGGGCCGCCGCTTGAGTTAGGGCTCCCCGGGCCGCGCTCTCAAAGGAGCCGCCGCCATGATCCTCGCCGTCCTGCAGGCCCGGATGACCTCTCCGCGCCTTCCCGGCAAGGCGATGGCCCCGCTCCAGGGCGAGCCGATGATCTGGCGTCAGGTCGAGCGCATCCGCCTGTCGCGCACGATCACCAAGCTGATCGTCGCCACCAGCGTCGACACCGCCGACGATCCGCTGGCCAGCTTCCTCGTGGCGCGCGGCCAGACCGTGTTTCGCGGCGCCTCCAGCAATCTCACCGAACGTTTCACCCGCTGCGTCGAGGCCGCCGGCCCGGTCACCCACGTGGTGCGGATCAAGGGCGACTCGCCGTTCGTCGATCCGGCCGTCATCGACGCCGCCGTCCAACTGGCCCTGACCACCGGCGCGGCCTACGCCTCCAACCGGGTGCGGCGCTCCTATCCGAAAGGCCTGGAGGTCGAGGTGGTCACGGCGGCGGCGCTGAGTTCGTCGACGGCGCAGGCCGATCCCCAGGTCGCGGCCACCACCTCGCCGTTGGCCCAGATCCGCGCCCAGCCCGACCGCTACAGCCAGGCTCACTGCCTGGCCCCGCGCGACCTTTCTGGCCTGGACTGGCGGGTGAAAACGCCTGCCGACTACGCCTTCGTCAAGGCCGTCTACGCCGCCCTGCATACTGCCGATCCGGGCTTCAGCATGCAGGACGTGCTGGACATCATGCAGGGCCGCCAGGACCTGGCCCGCTGGGCGGCGTGACCTAGGCTCGTCATCCTCGCCCGCTGTCATCCCGGTTTGCGAAGCAAGACCGGGACCCATTGACGCCGCTTTAGCTGGCCCGCGCGCAGCGTGGCCGCACCCCGTTCTGCACGATCAGGTGTTCATGGGTCCCGGACAAGCGCTTCGCGCTTTCCGGGATGACACGGCGTATCACCGCTTCGCCCAGACGCCGAAGACGTCGACGAAGTCCTTGCCCAGCGCCTCGGCCACGGCCGGGTGGGTCACCTCGCCCTTCAGCACGTTGAGGCCCTTGGCCAGGTGCGGGTTGTCGCGCAGCGCTTCCAGGCCCCGGTCGGCGATGGCCAGCCCGAACGGCAGGGTGGCGTGGACCAGGGCCTCCGACGAGGTGCGCGGCGCGGCGCCGGGCATGTTGGCCACGCAGTAGTGCACCACCCCGTCGACCACATAGGTCGGGTCGGCGTGGGTGGTCGGATGCGAGGTCTCGAAGCAGCCGCCCTGGTCGATCGAGACGTCGACCAGCACCGAGCCGGGCTTCATGCGCTTCAATTGATCGCGGCGGACCAGTTTCGGCGCCGAACCGCCCGGCGTCAGCACCGCGCCGATCACCACGTCGGCCTTCAGCACCTCCTCCTCCACCGCGTCGAGCGTGGAGTAGCGGGTGAGGATGCGGCCCAGGAACATGTCGTCGAGCTGGCGCATGCGCGGGATCGAGCGTTCCAGCACCACGACCTCGGCGCCCAGCCCCGCGGCCATCCGTGCAGCGTTCATGCCGACCACCCCGCCGCCCAGCACGCAGACCCGCGCCGGGGGTACCCCCGGCACGCCGGAGATCAGCAGGCCCATGCCGCCGTTGTGCTTGAGCAGGGTCTCCCCGGCCGAGAACACCGCGATCCGGCCGGCCACCTCCGACATCGGAGCCAGCAGCGGCAGGCCCCCGGCGGCGTCGGTCACCGTCTCATAGGCGATGCCCGCGCAGCCCGAGGCCAGCAGGCCGTTCGCCTGGTCGGGATCGGGGGCCAGGTGCAGATAGGTGAAGAGGATGTGCTGGTCGGTCAGCCGGACCCACTCGGAGCTTTGCGGCTCCTTCACCTTCACGATCAGCTTGCTGTCCCTGAAGATGGCCTCGGCGTCGAGCGTCATCCTGGCCCCGGCCCGCATATAGGCCTCGTCGGCGTAGCCGGCGCCGGCCCCGGCCCCGGACTGCACCAGGACCTCGTGGCCGTGGGTGACGTATTCGCGCACCGCGGTCGGGGTGAGCCCGACCCTATGCTCGTTCGGCTTGATCTCGCTGGGAACGCCGACTTTCATGGGGCCGCCTCCTTGAAGAACGTTCTCAAGCTTGCCGCCATATGAGGGCGTTCGGTCAACCCAGGACGCAGGCCGCCATGCCCTCGCGATTGATGGTCCCGGCCGCCCGGGTGATCTTGCCCGAGCGCCGCTTCACATAGGGGCCCGGCTTGGCCGCGCGCCACTTCAGGGGGCTGGGCAGGATCGCCGCCAGCCGTGCGGCCTGGGCGGGGCTGAGCTGGCTGGCGCTGACCCCGAAGTTCTTCCGCGCGGCGGCTTCGGCGCCATAGACGCCCGGACCCCACTCGATGGAGTTCAGATAGACCTCCATGATCCTTTGCTTGCCCCAGATCACCTCGATCAGGACGGTGAAATAGGCCTCCAGCCCCTTGCGGACATAGGAGCGGCCCGGCCACAGGAAGACGTTCTTGGCGGTCTGCTGGCTGATGGTCGAGCCGCCGCGCAGGGTCCGCCCCTTGGCGTTGCTGGCGTAGGCCTTCTCCATGGCGGCGAAGTCGAAACCGTTGTGGTCGCAGAACTTGGCGTCCTCGGCGGCGATCACCGCGCGCACCAGGCGGGGCGACATGTCGTCGAGCGAGCGCCAGCGCCGATCGAAGCCCTTGCCCTCGAACACCCGCTGAATCATCAGCCAGGTCACCGGCGGCGGCACGAAGCGGTAGATCGCCGTGGTCAGCACCGGGCCGATCAGGCCGAACACCAGGACCAGCATCAACACTCCTCGGACCAGCCGTCCGAAGAAACCTTTTCCAGAAGACGCCTTACCCAAAGCTCTTGCCCTTACCCCACGGCGAGATGGTAGCGATGCGTCGAGCCAGGGCCATGGTCAAGCCGCCGCAAGGACGCAATCTCTTGAACGTCACCCAAGCCGTCGCACGCCGCACCTCGATCCGCGCCTTCAAGCCGGAAACCCCGCCCGCGGCGGTCGTCCGCGAAATCCTCGAAGCCGCCGCCCGCGCCCCATCCGGCGGCAACCTGCAGCCCTGGCGAGTCTACGCCCTGGCCGGCGAGGCGCTGGCCGGGCTGAAGGCCAAGGTGGCGGCCAATCCGTTCGGCGAGGAACCAGAATACGACGTCTATCCGCCCAACCTCTGGGACCCGTTCCGCACGCGGCGCTTCCAGAACGGCGAGGACCTCTATCGGACCATCGATATCCCGCGTGAGGACAAGCCCGCCCGCCTGCGGCAGCTGGCCAAGAACGGCGAACTGTTCGGCGCCCCGGTCGGCCTGTTCTTCTGCCTCGACCGCAAGCTGGGGCCGCCGCAATGGTCGGACCTGGGCATGTACATGCAGACGGTGATGCTGCTGGCCGTCGAGCGCGGCCTCGACACCTGCGCCCAGGAATACTGGGCGCGCTATCCCAAGACCCTGGCCGAGGTGCTCGGCCTGCCAGGCGACCACATGGTGTTCTCCGGCATGGCGCTGGGCTGGCGCGACGAAACCGCGCCGATCAACACCCTGCGCTCCAGCCGCGACCCCTTCGAGGTCTGGGCCGAACTTCAGGGGTTTGAGTAGGTTTCAGATCCTCCCCCGCTGGGGGAGGTGGCGCGCAAAGCGCGACGGAGGGGGCGGCGGCCTTTAAGCGTGAGCTCCCCCTCAGCCGGCTGCGCCGACAGCTCCCCCAGCGGGGGAGCATCTACTCAGAATTAGACCTCGACCACGCCGGCGCCGCCGTCCTCGTCGCCCCAGGCCACCCGCTTGCCGTCGGCGCTCATGGTCAGGGCGCTGATCGCCGCGCCCTTCTCGGCCTTCAGGGGCGTGATCCCCGAGGCCGCCAGGTCGCAGACCCAGACCCGGCCGTCGTCCAGGCCCGCGGCCACCAGCTGACCGCCGGGCATGCCGGACACCCGGACCACCATGGCGCTCTCGTCGAAACCGATCTCGGCGGCCTGCTTGCCCATCGGCCCGGTGGCGCCGGCGAACGGCCAGACCACCACGCCGTTGGCGCCGGAGGTGGCCAGCAGCTGGCCCTTGGCCAGGAAGGCCATGCTCTTCACCTTGGCCGGATAGCCGCCCATCTTCAGGTTCTTGTCGTCGGCGACCCGCCAGCCGTGCAGCTGGTTTTCCTGCATGGCCGACATCAGGAACTTGCCGTCGGCGCTCCAGGCCAGGCCCACATGGCTGCCGGCCCACTTCAGAATGTAGGGCTTCTGCTCGGCGATCTTGGCGTACCAGAGCCAGGCGCCGTTATAGGTGGCGACCGCGATCCGCCGCCCCTTGGGGTCGAAGGCGACGTCGGCCACCGACTTCTCATGGACGAAGACCCGGGAAAACTTCGGATCGGTGGTGTCGCGCACGTGCAGTTCGCGGCCCGCCCCGAAGGCGATCAGCTTGGATTCAGCCGAGGCGGCGACCGCGTCGATCCAGCGGCCGGGGATCTTGGCGATCTCCTCGGCGCCCGAGACCCGCGACCAGACGACGCGGCCGTCGTCGCCGCCGGTGACCACGCCATCGCCGCTCGGATGGGTGCAGGCCGACAAAATCGCCCCGTCATGGGCTTCGATGACCTCGCCGGTCTCGAATCGAACTGTGCCGTCCCCGAGGGTGAAAGCGGCCTTTCCGGCCTTTCCGAAAAGGGCCGAGGTGACATAGGCGTCGTATTGGAAGGTCATAACGCGGTCTTACCTGCCTAACGTTGGTTTTGGCGAGAGCCGGATTCGACGCAAAAAGCGCCCTTCAGACAGGCGCCGTGAAAACCCTGACCCTCGGCGGGCGTCGCTTTGAAGGTTCGGGCTTTACAATCGCTTTCTGTTTAGCGATGGGTGTCGGTGACTTTACGGCGGCCCTGATCAAGGGGCCCTCAGGGGAAGAAATATCTATGGGTGCGAAGCTGGGTGGCGGAGGCGGCGGCAAGTTCGACCTCGGCCAGAACAACGACATCAACGTCACGCCGTTCGTGGACGTGATGCTGGTGCTCCTCATCATCTTCATGGTGTCGATCCCCGCGGCGACAGTGTCGATCAAACTCGACCTGCCTCCGGCGATCCCGCCGCCCCCCGGCTCCAAGGTTGAAGAGCCCACGCTCATCAACATTCAGCAGGGTGGCAAGGTCTTCATCGGTGAAACCCCGACCAGCCTGGGCACTCTCCCGGCCGACCTGACCCGCATCCTGAACAAGCCCGAGCCGACCGAAGAGCGCGTCTACATCCGCGCCGACCGGACCGTGCGCTACGGCGACTTCATGGCTGTGATGAACATCTTGCAGGGCAACGGCTTCTTCCAAGTCGCCCTGATCAACGAAGAGCTCTAAGCCGAGCCCCTTCGACCGATACGAAAAGGCCCGCCCAGGGAAACCCGGGCGGGCCTTTTTCGTTGGGCGTTTGCAAACCCGCTTCGTCATCCTCCGGTCAGCCGCAGGCTGATCCGGGGATGACGAGCGTGGAGCGGCCTTATGCCGCGCAGGCCTCGAAGCCTTCGCGCAGCTTGGCCTCGTCGAGATTGCGGCCGATGAACACCAGGCGGCTGTAGCGGTTGTCGCCTTCCTTCCAGTCGCCCTGGAAGTCGCCCTCGAGGATCATGTGCACGGCCTGGAACACCAGGCGGCGGTTCTCGCCGGCCACATCCAGGATGCCCTTGGCGCGCAGGATGTCGGGCCCCTGCTCTTCCAGCACCTTGTTCAGCCAGGCGGTGACGCGCTGACCGTGGATCGGCTTGTTCAGCGTGAGCGAGATGCCGCGTATACCCGCCGCAGCCGCATGGTCTTCGTGATCATGATGATCGTGGCCGTGGTGATCGTGGTCGCCGTGATGATGATGGTCGTGATCATGGTCGTGGTCGCAATCCTCATCGTGGACATGCCCCGGCTCGCCATGAACCGGATTCAGGAACTCGGGCTGCACCTCGACGATGCGGGCCAGATCAAAGCCCCCACGGCCAAGGATGGCGTCCAGCGGGACGTTCGAGCGCTGGGCGCGGTGAATGGGGGCCAGCGGGTTCAGCCGGCGGATCGCGGCCTCGACGCTCTTCAGCTCGGCCTCGGTGACCAGGTCGGTCTTGTTCAGCACGATCTGGTCGGCGAAGGCGATCTGCTCGACCGCCTCGCGGGAATCGGCGAGCCGCAGCGGCAGGTGCTTAGCGTCGACCACGGTGGTGACGCTGTCGAGCACGGTGCGGGCCTTGACGTCATCGTCGACGAAGAAGGTCTGGGCCACCGGGCCGGGATCGGCCAGGCCCGTGGTCTCGATGATGATGGCGTCGAACTTGCCCTTGCGCTTCATCAGGCCCGACAGAACCCGGATCAGGTCGCCGCGCACCGTGCAGCAGACGCAGCCGTTGTTCATCTCGAACACTTCTTCGTCGGCCCCGACGATCAGGTCGTTGTCGATGCCCACCTCGCCGAACTCGTTGACGATCACGGCGTACTTCTTGCCGTGGTCCTCGGTGAGGATCCGGTTGAGGAGCGTGGTCTTGCCTGCGCCGAGGTAGCCGGTGAGGACGGTGACGGGTGTCTTGTCGGTCATGGACGTCATCTAGTCATTGAAAGGGAACAAGCCAACAGGCTGGGAAAGGGAACAAGCCAACAGCCTGGCGCCTTCGATCGCTTGACCGCAGCATACTGTTATCGAATAACACTGAACCACGGCTGCCGCCGCCATACATAAAGAGACCTTGTGACCGCCTCCGCGCCCGAACGACAAGGACAGATGGACGCCTTCCGGGCCGACCGGGTCTATCTGGGCGCCGACCATGCGCATAATGAGCGGCGCACCTGGATCGTCACCGGGATCTGCGTCCTCACCCTGGCCGCGCAGTTGGCCGGCGGGCTGGCCTTCAATTCCATGGCGCTGATCGCCAACGGCCTGCACATGGGCGCCCACGTGGCGGCCCTGGTGGTCGCCGCCGCGGCCTACCGGCTGGCGCGCAAGTTCGCCGACGATCCCCGCTTCTCCTTCGGCACCGGCAAGCTCGGCTACCTGGCGGGCTTCGCCAACGCCGCGGTGCTGGCGGTCAGCGCCGTGCTGATCGCTATAGAGAGCGGCCATCGCCTGCTGGCCCCGGCCGAAGTCGCCTATGACGGCGCCCTGGCCCTGGCGGTCGGAGGCCTGGTGGTCAATCTGATCTGCGTCTGGCTGCTGCGGCCCATTCACAAACACGCCCACGATCGCGACGGCGACCTGAACCTCTCGGCCGCCCACCTGCACCTGGCCGGCGACGCCGTGGTCTCGGCCCTCGCCATCCTGGGGCTGGGGCTCGGGCGGATGTTCGGCTGGGCCTGGGCCGACAGCCTGGCGGGCCTGGCCGGCGCGATCCTGCTCGCCCACTTCGCCTGGCGGCTGTTGCGCCGAACCGGCGCGGTGCTGCTGGACATCAATCCCTCGCCCGAGCTGACCGCCGAAATCCGCGAGCGGCTGCAGTCCGAAGGCGAGCGCCTGCTGGATCTGCACCTCTGGCGCCTGGGCCCTGGCCATCACGCCGCGATCGTCGTGGTGGCGTCCGCCAACCCCCAACCGGCCGAAATCTACCGCGCCCGTTTGGCTGGATTACCCGGATTGAGTCATGTAACCGTTGAAACACGGCAGGCGCGTTGACTCCTACGGGTCCCTCTGTATAAGTCCGCGCCTCTCGCCCGCGGGCTATCTCGCGGGCGCAATCCATTTTGCTACAGTCTCAAGGCGCTAACCATGTACGCGGTGATCAAAACCGGCGGAAAGCAGTACCGGGTCCAGGCCGGCGACCTGCTGGTTGTCGAAAAGCTCGACGGTGAACCCGGTGCGGAGGTCGCCTTCGGCGACGTCCTGATGCTGGGTGATGGCGAGGCCATCACGCTGGGCGCTCCGCTCGTGGACGGCGCTCAAGTGTCGGCGACCCTGATCGAAACCCGCAAGGGCGAGAAGGTGAAGATCTTCAAGAAGATCCGCCGTCAGGGCTATCGTCGCACGAAGGGCCACCGTCAGCACGAGACGGTCCTGCGCGTCACCTCGGTCGCCGGCGCTGGCAAGACCGACAAGTGGGACGGCACCGTCGACCTCACCCCGAAGGCCCTGCTGGACGCTCGCGCCCGCAACCTGAAGCACGTGATCGCCGAACTGGAAGCCGCCGCCCCGGCTGCTCCGGCCAAGGCGAAAGCCAAGGTTGCTCCGAAGGCCGCTGCCGCGACCGACGAAGCGCCGGCCAAGAAGGCTGCGCCTAAGAAGGCCGCCGCCAAGTCGTCCGACGACGCCGCCGAATAAGCAGCGTCTAGAGAGTTAGGAGAGAGCTATGGCTCACAAGAAATCTGGCGGCTCTTCGCGCAACGGTCGCGACTCAGCTGGCCGCCGCCTCGGCGTGAAAAAATTCGGTGGTGAAGCTGTCGTCGGCGGCAACATCATCGTGCGCCAACGCGGCACCAAGTTCTTCCCGGGCGACAATGTCGGCATCGGCAAGGACCACACCCTCTTCGCGACCGCCGCCGGCGCCGTGAAATTCATCACCAAGCGCGACGACCGCACCTACGTAAACGTGGTCGTGGCTCAAGCGAACTAAGGCGAGCCTCATCACCCGGGCTCGCCGTTAGGCGGACCGGGCAGAGAACTTCCGAGGGGGAGTCCGGTCGCCGGACTCCCCCTTGTCGTTTTCTAAGGGCCCCGAGAGAGGGCCGGGAGGTAGACCATGTGCGCTATCGACTTCGAGCCGGTCATCGCGACCGAGCGTCTTCGGCTACGCAAGCCCCGCAAGGCCGACACCGCACGGCTGGCCCAGCACGCCAACGACTTCGACGTGGCGCGCATGACCACCGGCATGCCCTATCCCTACGGTCTCGAACACGCCGAGGGCTTCCTCGCCCAGGTGAGCGAGCAGGACCCGGGCCGCGAGGCGGTCTTCGTCATCGAGCACCCTGAGCACGGGGCCATCGGCGTCATGGGCTTCGACGGCGCCAAGACCGACGAGACCGAAATCGGCTACTGGCTGGGCCGGCCCTATTGGGGCCTTGGCTACGCCACCGAGGCCGCGCGCGGCGCGTTGATCTGGGCCCACAAGACCTGGGGCCGGCGCTACCTGCGCGCGGGCCACTTCGCCGACAACCCCGCCTCGGGCCAGGTGCTGACCAAGGCCGGCTTTCTCTATACCGGCGAGGTCCGGCAACGCCCCTCGGTCGCCCGCGGCGGTCGCCCGGCCCCAACCCGCATGATGGTTTGGCTGGCTTGAAGTTCACGGCGTCATCCCGGCCGGCCCGCCAGGCCGGGCCTGGGATGACGTGCGCGAAACCCTCACCTGCGCGGGAATCGACGCCACTACGCTCGACCTACGCCACTCTGTGCTACAAAAGGCCCCGATGAAGTTTCTCGACCAGTGCAAAATCTACATCCGCTCCGGTAACGGCGGCGGCGGCGCTGTGTCGTTCCGTCGGGAGAAGTACATTGAGTACGGCGGTCCCGACGGCGGCGACGGCGGGCGCGGCGGCGATGTCTGGGTCGAGGCCATGGACGGCCTCAACACCCTGATCGACTTCCGCTACGCCCAGCACTTCCGCGCCGAGACCGGCATCCACGGCATGGGTCGCAACCGTCACGGCGCCGCCGGCGCCGATGTCGTGCTGTACGTCCCGGTCGGCACCCAGGTGCTGGACGAGGACAAGGAAACCCTGATCGCCGACATGGACAAGCCCGGCAAGCGCGTCCAGCTGCTGAAGGGCGGCAACGGCGGCTGGGGCAACGACCGTTTCAAGGGTCCGATCAACCAGGCGCCCAAGCACGCCAATCCTGGCCAGGACGGCGAAGAGCGCTGGATCTGGCTGCGACTGAAGCTTATCGCCGACGTCGGCCTGGTCGGCCTGCCCAACGCCGGCAAGTCGACCTTCCTGGCCGCCGCCAGCGCCGCCAAGCCGAAGATCGCCGACTACCCGTTCACGACCATCGCCCCGAACCTGGGCGTGGTGGACCTGTCCGCCAACGAGCGCTTCGTGATCGCCGACATCCCCGGCCTGATCGAAGGCGCCTCCGACGGCGCGGGTCTGGGCACCCGCTTCCTCGGCCACGTCGAGCGCACCGCCACCCTGATCCACCTGGTCGACGCCACCCAGACCGACGTGGTCGAGGCGTGGAAGACCGTGCGGATCGAACTGGAAGCCTATGCCGACGAGCTGGGCGACAAGGTCGAGATCCTGGCGCTGAACAAGATCGACGCCCTGGACGAAAGCACCGTCGAGATGCAGCGCGAGGCGCTGGCCGAGGCTTCGGGCGCCGAAGTGCGGCTGGTCTCCGGCGTCTCTGGCAAGGGCGTGACCGAACTGCTGCGCGAGGCCTACGCCCTGGTGCGCGAACGCAAGTCCGCCGCCGCCCAGGCCGACCCGGAGGACGAAACCAACACCGGCTGGATCCCCTGATGAGCGGCCTAGCCACCGCCAAGCGGATCGTCGTCAAGCTCGGCTCGGCCCTGGTCGCCGGCGAGAACGGTCCTGATTCAGCCTGGCTGGCGGCTTTCGCCACCGACCTCGCGCGCCTGCGGGCGAGAGGCCAGCAGGTGCTGGTGGTCTCCTCGGGCGCCGTGGCGCTCGGCCGCCGCCGCCTGAAGATGGGCCGCCGCGCCCTGACCCTGCCCGAGAAACAGGCCTGCGCCGCGGCCGGGCAGTCGGCCCTGATGCGGGCCTGGGAAGAGGCGCTGGAGCCGCACGAGATTTCGGCCGCCCAGGTGCTGCTGACCCGCGACGACACCGAGATCCGCCGACGCTGGCTGAACGCCCACGCCACGCTCTCGACCCTGCTCGACCTGGGCGTCGTGCCGGTGGTCAACGAGAACGACACGGTCGTCACCGAGGAAATCCGCTACGGCGACAATGATCGGCTGGCGGCCCGCGTCGCCCAGATGATCGGCGCCGACGTGCTGGTGCTGCTGTCGGACATCGACGGCCTCTACACCGCCGATCCGCGTCATGACCCCGCCGCCCAGCACATGCCGCGCATCAGCCAGCTGACGCCGCAGATCGAGGCCATGGCCGGCGGCGCCAACGCCAGCGCCGGGGTCGGCACCGGCGGCATGGCCACCAAGATCGCCGCCGCGCGCATCGCCCAGTCGGCCGGCTGCACCACGGTGATCACCCTGGGTCGCCGCCCCGCCCCGCTCGCCGCCATCGAGGCCGGCGAACTGGCCACGGTGATCGAACCCTCGGTCTCGGTCGCGGCCGCCTACAAGGCCTGGATCGCCGGCTCGCTGGCGCCGTCCGGCGCCCTGGTCGTCGATGACGGCGCGGCCCGCGCGCTCGCCACCGGCAAGAGCCTGCTGGCCGCCGGCGTGCGCGCCGTCGAGGGCCGGTTCGGCAAGGGCGACGCCGTCGTGGTCGCCGACCAGACCGGCCGGGAGATCGGCCGCGGCATCGCCCGCTACGACTCCAGCGACGCCGAACGCATCCGCGGCCTGAAGTCCGACGCCATCGAGGCGGTGCTGGGCTTCACCTCCGGCCCGCTGATCCACGCCGACGACCTGGCCCTGAGCCCGGTGGTCGCGCCGGCCTGATCGGCGATTTGCGAGCCGGCCCAAAGGGGCCTACTAAACCTCAAACTGAGCATTAGGGCGCAATGGACGACGCGACGGCGAGAACCAAGGTTGAGGCGGGCGCAAGGACGGCGCGGCTGGAGGCGCTGGTCCCCGGCATGCCGATTCCGTTCGGCGGCGACCGCGTGGCCTTGGTGTCCGAAACCCTTGCCGCCGCCTTCAAGTCCGGCGACCGCCTGGTGGTCGTGCAGGAAACCGGCGACCTGCTGCACATCCCCGCCGCGGTCCAGGCGATAGCCGACGACGCGGTCGGCCGCGCCCACGCCGCCTTCGACGGGCTGGCCAAGGTTTCCGACGCCGCCATCACCCAATTCTTCGAGGCCTTCGCCGCCAATCTGGCCGACGACGCGGTCTGGAGCGCGATCGCCCAGGCCAACGCCCAGGACGTCGCCCGCGCCCAGGCGCGAGGCCGCTCCACCACCCGCCTGATGGTCAGCGACGCCATGCGCGCCGACATGATCGCCGGCCTGCAGGTCTGGCGCGACGCCAAGGCCGCGCGGGGCCGGGTGGTCGAGCGTGTGGACCATGCCGGCTGGAGCGTCGAACAGGTCGCCGCCCCGCTCGGCGTGGTCGGCTTCATCTTCGAGGGCCGCCCCAACGTCTTCGCCGACGCCACCGGCGTGCTGCGCACCGGCAACACCGTGGTGTTCCGCATCGGGTCGGACGCGCTGGGCACCGCCCGCGCCATCGTCACCTACGCCTTGGATCCAGCCCTGAAGACCGCCGGCCTGCCTGAAGGCGCCGCGGCCCTGGTCGACAGCCCCGAGCACGCCGCCGGCTGGGCGATGTTCTCCGACAAGCGGCTGGCGCTCGCCGTCGCGCGCGGTTCGGGCCCCGCCGTCGCCCAGTTGGGCGCCATCGCCCGCCAGGCCGGCGCCCCGGTCAGCCTGCACGGCACCGGCGGCGCCTGGATGGTCGCCGATGTCACCGCCGACGCCGCGCGCTTCAAGGCCGCCGTCTATCACTCGCTGGACCGCAAGGTCTGCAACACGCTCAATGTCTGCGCCATCGTCCGTGAACGGGCCGCTGACCTGGTTCCCGCCTTCCTTCAAGCCCTGACCGCCGCCGGCCAGCGCCGCAGCGGCGTGAAGCTGCATGTGGTCGAAGGCTCCGAGGCCGTCCTGCCCGAGGCCTGGCGCTCGGCCCGAGTCACGGTCGGCCGCGCCGAAGGGCCGGTCGAGGAGCCGCAGGTCGAACTGTTGCCGGAAACCCAGCTTGGCCATGAGTGGGAGTGGGAGGAAACGCCCGAACTCACCCTGGTGGTGGTCGAGACCGCCGCGCAGGCCGTGGCCCTGTTCAACCGTTACAGCCCGCAGTTCGCCGCCAGCCTGATCGCCGAAGATCCGGCGGCGCACGAGGCGTTCTACGCCGCGGTCAACGCCCCCTTCGTCGGCGACGGCTTCACCCGCTGGGTGGACGGCCAGTTCGCCCTGAACCGCCCCGAACTTGGCCTCTCCAACTGGGAACATGGCCGGCTGTTCGCGCGCGCCGGGGTGCTGTCAGGCGACGGCGTCTTCACCGTGCGCGCCAAGGTGCGCCAGACCGATCTCGATCTCGACCGTAATCCTGGCACGGCCAGGCCGCTTTGAGCCCACGAGGACCCCGTGTGGTTCGCCGGCGCGGCTAGGCGCCGGCCAATGGCGGGCCGTCCGGCGGCCCTGCAGCTCGGCTTCGATTTGCAGCCGGGCATGCGCGTGGGCCTTTATGGCGGATCGTTCAACCCCGCCCATGAGGGCCACGCCCACGTGGCCGAGACCGCGCGACGACGGCTGGGCCTGGACCGGGTTGTCTGGCTGGTCTCGCCGCAGAACCCGCTGAAGTCATCGCGTGAGACCGCCGGCCTGGCTGAGCGCATGGCGGGCGTGCGCCGCGTGGTCAGCGGCCGCAGCATGATCGTCAGCGACGCCGAGACCCGCTTTGGCTCGCAATACACCGTCGACACCCTGCGGGCGCTGAAGGCGCGGTTCCCGGGCGTCCATTTCGTCTGGATCATGGGCGCCGACAGCCTTGCGACATTCCACCGCTGGCGTGGCTGGACCCAGATCATGGCCGAGGTTCCGGTGGCCGTCGTTTCGCGTCCCTGGATCTCGCTGAAGAGCCGGTTCTCGCCGGCCGCGCGGCGGTTCGCCCATGCCCGCGTACCGTCCCAGCAGGCCATGCTGCTGCCCGGCGCCGACCCGCCCCGTTGGGTGTTCCTGACCGGACCGCTTAATTATCAATCCTCTACCGCACTGCGGGAACGGATGCGCCAAGGCGGCGCTTAAGAGCCATTTCAGCGACTTTGCGAGGTTGGGCTGACCGATCCGTCTTCTTGTGATATGTCTCCTCTAGCGAGGCAACAAAGGAGCGACCCCGCTGAGCCCTGACCCCGCGCCTAGTGCGCACGAAGCCCCGTTTAAACCGGCTTCTCCCGAAACCGAGGCGAAGATCGTCGCCCTCGGAGATCTCATTCTGGCGCGTCTCGATGACGACAAAGCCCAGGATGTCGTTTTCATCGACCTGAAAGGCAAGAGCGCCGTAGCTGACGGACTTATCGTCGCGTCGGGCCGCTCGCATCGTCACGTCGGCGCGCTGGCTGATCACCTGCTGCGCGCCCTCAAGGAAGCCGGATACGGCAAGGCTCGCGTTGAGGGTCTGCCGCACTGTGACTGGGTGCTGATCGATACGGGTGACATCATCATCCATCTGTTCCGCCCCGAAGTGCGCCAGTTCTACAACATCGAGAAAATCTGGTCGGTCGACGCCCCGCACCGGACGCAGGCCTCCTGAAGATAGCCATTCTGGCCGTCGGGCGGCTGCCACGCTCGCCCGAGGTCGACCTCGTCAAACTCTACGTGGATCGCGCGACCGCTGCTGGCCGCTCGCTGGGCCTCGGCCCGGTCGAGGTCATCGAGGTCGAGGCGAAGAAGCCGGGCAAGGCCCCGGAAGCCGAGGTGCTGCGTCCACACCTCGAAGGCGCTTACGTCATCGCCTGCGACGAACACGGAACGGCGAGGGCTTCACGCGCCTTCGCCGCCGAAATCGCACGCCTGCGCGACGACGGGGTGCGCAAGATGGTGTTCGTGATCGGGGGCGCGGACGGGCTGGACCCGTCCCTGCTGGCGCAGGCCAAGGGCAAGCTGGCCTTTGGGCCGCAGACCTGGCCGCACGCCATGGCCCGCGCCATGCTGGCCGAACAGGTCTATCGCGCCGTCACCATCCTGGCCGGCGGCCCCTATCACCGCGATTGAGGGCGATGGCCGCAAGGTCTATCCCAGAACAATGATGCTCCGCCGCGGCCTGGCCCTTCCGGTGACCTGCGCGCTCGCCCTCAGCCTGGGCGCGGCGGCGATCGCCTATGCGGCGGCCGACGACCGGATGCGGCTGGAGCGGCTGAACGTCCGCGAGACGGTGCTGAACGCCGAGCAGGGCCGCAATCTGAACCGCATGGCGCGGCTGCTGACGGCCTTGGCGCAGTTCCGGCGCGATCCACCGCCGGCCCTGCTGGTGAGCCCCCAGGACGCCACGGAGGCCGTCCGCGCGGCCATCCTGGTCAAGGCCATCACCCCTGAACTGCAGCGCCGCGCCAAGGTCTATGCCGGCGAGGCCGTCGAGATCGCCCGCCAGCGCCGGCTGGCCGCCGTGGCCAGCGAGGCGCTGTTCACCAACGACTCCCAACTGGCCGAGCACCGCGAACGCCTGGAAGCGACGCCGCCGGGCGCCGCCCCGCTCGATTTTGGGCCGATCACCCCGCCCATCGCCCTGCTCGCCCCGGCCAAGGGTCCGATCACACATGGTTTCGGCGAGGCCCTGACCGGCGGCGGCGAATCCACCGGGATCATCATCGCCGCCGAGAAGGGCGCCAGCGTCACCGCCCCGGACGCCGGGCTGGTCCAGTATGTAGGCCCCGTTAAGGGCTGGGGGGTCATATTGATCTTGCGGCTGCCCGGTGGCTACCATCTGGTCCTGGCTGGACTGGACCGAGCTACCGTGGGTATCGGACAATCGGTCGCGGCCGGAACGCCTGTCGGGTGGATGACGGATGGACGACAGTCCCCATCTGAACTCTATCTAGAGGTCCGCGAACGCGGTGTTCCCGTCGACCCCGCCAGATGGCTGGGCGGCAAGACGGGGTAGAGCGAACCAATTCCGCCGGAATTGGTATGGAACGTGGGACTTCGAACGCTGTGCGGCGCAGTTCCGCCGCAAGGGAGGCTTAAGGGCCTGATATGCGAAAGTACCTTCTGATCGGGGCGACCGCCTTTGTGCTGGGCGCCGGTTCCATGGCCTATGTGAGCCAGCAGGCCTACGCCTCGGCCCAGCCCAAGGCCAAGACCTACAAGATGCTGGAGCTGTTCGGCGACGTGCTCGACACAGTCGAGCGCCAGTACGTCACCGAGGTCGATGACAAGAAACTGATCGAGGCGGCCATCGACGGCATGCTGACCTCGCTCGACCCGCATTCCGGCTATCTGAATCCCGACAGCTTCGACGACATGCGCGATCAGACGCGCGGCGAATATGGCGGGCTGGGCCTTGAGGTCACCAGCGAAGAAGGCGTGGTCAAGGTCATCTCGCCCATGGACGACACGCCCGCCTTCAAGGCCGGCGTGAAGGCCGGCGACTTCATCACCGCGGTGAACGGCGAAAGCGTGCTCGGCCTGTCGGTCAACGACGCCGTCAAGCAGATGCGCGGCAAGCCCGGCGAGCCGGTCACCCTGACCATCGCCCGCGAAAAGACCGATCCCTTCGACGTGAAGATCGTCCGCGAGATCATCAAGACCAAGTCGGCCAGCGCCAAGATGGAGGGCGACTACGGCTATCTGCGGGTCTCGGCCTTCAACGAGAAGACCACCGACGAGGCCCAGGCGGCCCTGGCCGCCCTGCGCGCCAAGAACCCGAAAATGAAGGGTCTAATCCTCGACCTGCGGAACAATCCGGGCGGCCTGCTCGACCAGGCGGTCGGCATTTCCGACATGTTCCTGGAAGGCGGCGAGGTCGTCTCCCAGCGCGGTCGCGATCCGCGCGATATCGAACGCTATAACGCCAAGCCCGGCGACGACGCCGGCGGCCTGCCGATGGTCGTGCTGGTCAATTCCGGCTCGGCCTCCGCCGCCGAGATCGTGGCCGGCGCCCTGCAGGACCGCAAACGCGCCGAGGTCGTGGGCCTGACCACCTTCGGCAAGGGCTCGGTGCAGACCGTGATCCCGCTGCGCGGCGGCATGGACGGCGCGCTGAAACTGACTACGGCGCGCTACTACACGCCCTCGGGCCGCTCGATCCAGAAGACCGGCATCGAACCCGACCTCGAGGTCGCCGAGAACGGTGAGCAGGCTCAGCGGATCGCCAACAAGGCGTTCCAGTTCTCCGAGGCTTCGTTCCGCAACGCGCTGAACGCCGAGGAAGGCAAGGCCCGCCGCGGGGCCCACGTCCCCGCCGAGGCTCCGCCGGAAGGCTTCGACACCGAAAAGGGCGATTTCCAGCTCGCCCGCGCCAAGGACGTGCTGCGCTATGGCTCGGTGGCGGCGACGCCGAAGCTGCCGAAGCCCGCCCCGAAAATGGCCGCCGTCGTCGCCCCCAAGGGCGCGGCCGCAGCCGCCGCGGCGTCGGCCGGCGCCAAGCCTGTCGAGAAGAAATAACTGAAACTGTCGCGGCCTATTCCTCGCGAGCCCTTGCCTCGCAAGGAATAGGCCAAAACGTTCACTGTATAAGTCGTTTGTTAACCATATTCACGGACGCTCCATTGCCGGAACGTTCCGTGATCATCGATGTTTTCCAGAAAAAACCTGTCTCCCGCGATCGCCGCGCCGTCGCCTGGTCTCCAGGCTCCTGAAGCGCTGCTGCGCGCGCTCGCGAACCCCTATGCCGGGGCCGGAGCCGCGGCAGGGTTGTTCCTGATCGTCCTGCTGATCCTGATCGCCTTGATCGGCGACCCCAAGGCGAGCTCGCCTGTGGTCCGGCTGTCGCTGGCCAAGATGGCGTCGACGGCGGCGCCGGAAGGCTGGCGCGAGGCGCTGGCCAACGGGTCGCCCGCCCCGGCCGTGACCGAGGACATCTTCCGCCTGTCCGAGACCCCGATCGGCGCCGCCGACGCCCTGGGCCAGGCGACGATCACCATGGCCGGCGGCGACGGCTTCCACGCCGCCGATCCCCTGCCCCAGGCGCCGCTGGCCGGCTTCCATATCCAGGGCCCCAGCGGCCCGCTGCCGATCATCGCCGCCAACGGCAAGACCCCGGCCGAGGCCTATGCCCGGCCGTTCGTCTCCAACGGCCGCCCCAAGGTGGCGCTGGTCATCGGCGGGCTGGGCCTGAACGCCACCGCCACCCGCCAGGCCATCGACACTCTTCCCCCCGAAGTGACCCTGTCCTTCGTGCCCTATTCGGACGGCCTGCAGGGCTGGATCGACCTGGCCCGCGCCGCCGGCCATGAAGTGCTGCTGGAAACTCCGATGGAGCCCAGCGACTATCCCGACAACGATCCGGGCCCCTACACGCTAATGGCCGGCGCCCAGGGGTCCGAGACGGTGAAGAAGCTGGAGTGGGTGCTGTCGCGCGCCACCGGCTATTTCGGGGTGACCAACTATCTGGGTTCGCGGTTCCTGACCTCCGAGGGCGGGATGAGCGCCTTCACCGGCGCCCTGCGCGGCCGCGGCCTGGCCTTCGTCGACGACGGTCAGGCGGCGCGGAGCGGCGGGGGGATCCCTCGGGCCTCGGCCCTGCGGGTCATCGACGAACAGCTCTCCGGCGAGGCGATCGACCAGCAGCTGCTGGCCATCGAGGCCGGGGCGCTTCAGCATGGCCAGGCGCTGGGATCGGGCTTCGCCTACCCTGTGACGCTATCGCAGGTCGCAAAGTGGGCTGAATCGGTAGAATCTCGGGGTTATCAGCTCGCGCCGGCTTCCGCTTTGACCCAGCGTCGTTAAATGGATTGAGATGACCGACCTCGCCGCCTATCGCCCGAATGTTGGAGTGGTGCTCTTCCACCCCGATGGCCGGGTGTGGCTGGGGCGGCGGTTCGGCACGACCGGCACGCACAACTGGCAGTTCCCCCAGGGCGGGGTCGACGCCGGCGAAGACCTCTACGTCGCCGCCTGCCGCGAGTTGGTCGAAGAGACCGGCGTGAAGACCACCACCCTGCTCGGCCGCACCGACGGCTGGCTGGCCTACGACTTTCCGCCCGACCATAACGGCTCGAAGATCGCCAAGGGCTGGAAAGGCCAACGGCAGGTCTGGTTCGCCCTGCGCTTCGACGGCGACGAGAGCGAGATCGACCTGTCCGGCCACGGCCACCCTGAGTTCGACGCCTGGCGTTGGGGTCGGCTGGACGAAGCCCCCGACCTGGTGGTGCCCTTCAAGAAGGCGATCTACGAAAAGGTCGTCGTCGCCTTCCAAGATTTCGCGGGCCTGCGCGGCCGCGCAGCCTGACGCCGCGCCCCACACAGCGATTTCCATGACCCATAACCTCCCGCCGATCGTCATGACGCACGGCGCCTTCTGCGGCGGCTGGGCGTTCGAGGACTTCCGCAAGCCGTTCGAGGCCGCCGGCCACACGGTGCTGACGCCCGACCTGCGCGGCCACGGAGCAAGCGACCCGGCGAGCGCCGTCGTCGGCGTCTCGATGACCGACTATGCCCGCGACGTCGCGGCGCTGTGCGCGGCGCAGGAGCAGCCGCCGATCCTGATGGGCCACTCGCTTGGCGGGCTGGTCGCGGCCATGGCGGCCAGGCGCGCGCGGGTGCGCGCGGTGGTGCTGCTGGCGCCGTCCGCGCCCTGGGGCGTGACCTCGTCCTCGATGGAGGAGGCGGCCACCGCCGTCGGCCTGCACATGCTGGGGCCGTTCTGGGCCCAGGGCGTCGCGCCGGACCGCAGCCTGATGCGCCACTACAGCCTGGATCGCATGCCCGAGGCCGGACGCGAGGCCGTGGTCGCGCGCCTACGCCCCGAGAGCGGCCGAGCGCTGTGGGAAACCCTGAACTGGTGGTTGGACCCGTTCATGACCACCAGCGCCGGGGCCGGCGCCCTGGACGCGCCCTGCCTGGTGATCGCCGGCGAGCGCGACGTGGTCCATCCGCCCTCGACCGTCCGTCAGACCGCGACCCGGCTCGGCGGGGCCTTCATCGAGGCGCCTGGCATGAGCCACTGGCTGATCGGCGAACCCGGCTGGGCCGAGATCGCCGAGATCGCCCTCGGCTGGCTGGCCGAGCACCGCGAGACCGCCTGATCTCCTCTCCCGAGGGAGAGGAGCGCGCTACTTCGCGCCCAGCACCTCTTTCAAGAAGACGATCTCGGTGGCGCGCACCGCCTCGGCGTTCTGCTTCTTGGCGACGCCGTGGCCCTCGTCCTTGGCCAGGACGTACCAGACCTGCGTCCCCTGGGCCCGCAGCCGGGCGACCATCTGCTCGGACTCCGACTGCGGCACGCGCGGATCGTTGGCGCCCTGGTAGATCATCATCGGCTTCTTCATCCGCGCGCTCATGTTGAGCGGCGAGATCTTGTCGAACACCGCGGCCATCTTCGGCTCCCGCTCGTCGCCGTACTCGGCCCGCCGCAGATCGCGGCGATAGCCTTCGGTGTTCTTCAAGAACGTCGTCCAATTGGAGATGCCGTAGAGGTCGATCGCGCCGGCGATGCGGTCATTGTAGTGGGCGGCCACCGCAAGGGCCATGTAGCCCCCGTAGGACTGCCCCACGACCGCCACCCGGCTGGCGTCGAGGTCCGGCTGCTTGGCGATCCAGTCCAGCAGGGCGCCGATGTCCTTGACCGAGTCCTCGCGCTTCTCGGCGTTGTCGAGGTTGAGATAATCCTTCCCGTAGCCGGTGGAGCCCCGGACATTGGGGATGATCACCGCCGCGCCGACCTCGTTGACCCAGGACTGTCGGCGGGGATTGAAGCTGGGCTGCTCCTGGCCTTCGGGGCCGCCGTGGATCTGGATGACGACCGGCAGCTTCTTGCCGGGCTTGGCCGCCGGCTTGTAGATGAAGGCCGGGATCGAGCGCTTGTCGAAGGTCGGGTAGCGGAACAGCGCCGGTTCGACCAGTTGCTGCGGATCAAGGCCGCCCAGTTCGCTCTGCGTCCAGCGGACCAGTTTCTGGTCGGCGAGCGCGAAGCTCCAGACGTCGCCGGCCGAGGTCGAGGTCGAGAGGCTGAAGGCCAGGCTCTTGCCGTCGGGCGAGAAGCCCAGGCCCGTCATGACGCCCAGCGGCAGCTTGGGCGCGGGCAGCAGCTTGCCGGTCGCGACGTCCTTGAGGACCAGGCGCGAATAGCCCTCCTCGTTGACCATGTAGGCGATCACCGCGCCGTCGGGGCTGAGGTCGAAGGACTCGGCCGACCACTTCGCCCCGGGATCGAGATCGCGCATGGCCCCGCCGGCCAGGTCGAAGACCACGGGACGGGCCATGTCGGCGCCGTCGTCCGACAGGGTCACGACACCCCGGCCGTCGTGGGTGAAGGCGCCGCCGCGATAGGCGACCTTGCGGTCCGTGGGGCCGACCGGCCGCACGGCCCCGCTGGCGATGTCGAGCACGAACAGCTCCACGAAGGTCGCGGAGTTGTAGCGGCTGAACAACAGCGACTTGCCGTCCGGAGACAGGTCCAGCGGCGCGTTCGCGCCCTTGCCGTGTTGGATGACCTTGCGGTTCTGCGGGGCGTCGACCGGCGCCAGCATGATGTCGTTGTCGGGATTGCCGGCGGTGACCTGGCTCCAGATCACCTGCTTGCCGTCCGAGGCGAAGACGAAGTCGCTGTTGCGGGTCCCGGGCGTGGTCAGCTGGGTCTCAGGGCCGCTCAGGCCCCGCACATAGGCCTGATAGTACTCCGCCCCGCCGTCGTCGCGCAGATAGACGAAGCGCTCGGCCTTGGGCTGGGCGAGCGCGACGCCGATCGGGTCCTTGAAGAAGGTCAACTGGGTCCGCGCCGCGCCGGGGGCGATCACCCGGTGGATCTGGTTGGTGTCGCCGAAACGGGTGGCGATCAGGATCGAGCCGTCATCCAGCCAATCCTCGAACACCGCCGAACGGGCGTTGTAGTAGGGCGCGATGGCGGCCTGCAGGGCGGGCGGGGTCGGCGGCGTCTGGTCGTAGACGATCTGGCCCACCTCGCGGCGGGAAGGCTCGGCCGCGGGGGCGGCGGCGGCGCAGGCGAAGGCCAGGGCGGTCCCGAGCAGCAGGGCGCGCGTCGTCATCAGGCAGGCTCCGAAACAGTAGCGTTCGGAGGGACCCTGGAGGCGCCGCGCGCCGCCCGTCAATCGGGCTGCGTCACTGCGTCGGGGTCGAGAAGAACTTCAGGCCCAGGATGCCGGCGACGATCAGGCCCACGCAGAGCATGCGCACCACGGTGGCCGGTTCCTTGAAGAGAAAGATGCCGAGGATGACGGTCCCGACCGCCCCGATGCCGGTCCAGACCGCATAGGCGGTGCCCAGCGGCAAGGTCTTCACCGCGATGCCCAGCAGGGCCATCGAGATCACCAGGCTGACGCCGGTGAACACCGTCGGCCACAGGCGAGTGAAGCCTTCAGTGTATTTGAGCCCCACGGCCCAACCGATTTCGCAGATGCCCGCAACGAACAGAACGACCCAAGCCATGGCTCGCGCCTCCTAGCTGATGGGGTCGTCCCCGAGGATGAAGCAAAGGCGCGGGGGTCGTCCCCCGCGCCTGACTTAGATAGGCCGCCGGAAAGGCGGCGCTAGGACTGGTTCTAGAACTTGCGTTCCGAATAGAGGATCTCGGCCTCGTCCCACGCCTTGCCGACCGGCGAACCGTCCGGCTTCTTCAGCTGCAGGAACACCAGGCCGGTCGACTCGTGATCGGTGAAATATTCCCAGGAATTGGTGATGCGCTTGAAGTCGGTGGCCGGCACGAAGTCGTTGCGCTGTTGCAGCAGCTCCGGCTTGTGCAGGAACGAGAAGATGTTCAGGCCGACGATGATCGGCTTCTCTTCGTTGATCCCGTACTTCAGCGTCAAGCGGCAAACGTCCTTGTTGGACCCCTGCGGCCAGATGGTGACGGTGTACGGCTTGGCGACCAGGGTCCCGGTGTAGGTCCCTTCGCGCTTGTTCTTCTTGTAGCCCAGGCCGCCGGCGAGCTGGTCGAGGTTGCCGCCCTTCACCAGGGGTTTGCAGACCCGGTTGATGAGGTCGATGACCTGGCCTTCGGCGCCGGTGGTCGGCAGCACATAGGTCTTTTCTTCAGCGGCCGGCGCGGCGGGCGCGGGCTCGGCGGCGGCGGGCGCCGGAGCCGCGGCGGGAGCCGCTTCAGGCGCGGGTTGAGCATTGGCCGCCGTGGCGAGGCCGGCGAGAGCGATCAGACTGACGATGGCGGTGCGCATGGCAGGGTCCCCTAAACTTGTCGTCGCGCATAACACTCGAAAGTGGCCGCTCCCCGCAAGTAGTCTAGCGAAGCAATCGGCCTCAACGAGGCAAATGCCCGGTGCGCGGCCGGATCGGACGCGCACCAATCTCTTTACCGGCGATCGCCCCGACGCCTAACCGGCGTCGGGTGCAGCCGAATATCAATCCTAAGCCGTAACCTCGTGAGCCTGCTCGGCCAAGATGGTCAGGCCGTCCGGCGTCACGTCGGCGAAACCGCCCTCGATCGCGAAGATCGTGGTGGCGCCGCCGTTGAAAACCGTGACCCGGCCTTCCTTGAGCGTCGTCATGAACGGCGCGTGGTCGGCCAGGACGCCGAAGTCGCCCTCGGCGCCCGGTGCATCGACCTGGTCGACCTGTCCGGAGAACAGTTCGCGCTCAGGCGAGACGAGGGAGAAGTGAAGCTTCCCGGCCATACGCTTTAGGCTTCCGAAGCCAGTTGTTCGGCCTTGGCCACAGCGTCTTCAATGGTGCCGACGTTGTAGAAGGCCGCTTCCGGCAGGTGGTCGAACTCGCCGTCCACAACCGCCTTGAACGAACGGATGGTGTCTTCGAGGCTCACGAACACGCCAGGCATGTTGGTGAACTGCTCGGCCACGTGGAAGGGCTGGCTGAGGAACTTCTGGATCTTCCGGGCGCGAGCCACGGTCAGCTTGTCCTCTTCCGACAGCTCGTCCATGCCCAGGATGGCGATGATGTCCTTCAGGGACTTGTAGGCCTGCAGGGTTTCCTGGACGCGGCGCGCCACGGCGTAGTGCTCTTCGCCGATCACCAGCGGGTCCATGATCCGCGAGGTGGAGTCGAGCGGGTCAACGGCCGGGAAGATGGCCATGGCGGCGATGTCGCGCGAAAGCACGGTGGTCGCGTCCAAGTGGGCGAACGAAGCGGCAGGCGCCGGGTCGGTCAAGTCATCGGCGGGCACGTAGATGGCCTGGACCGAGGTGATCGAGCCCTTCGCCGTCGAGGTGATGCGCTCTTGCAGGTTGCCCATCTCGGTGGCGAGCGTCGGCTGATAGCCCACGGCCGACGGGATACGGCCCAGCAGAGCCGACACTTCGGAGCCGGCTTGGGTGAAGCGGAAGATGTTGTCGATGAAGAGGAGCACGTCCTTGCCCTCTTGGTCGCGGAAGTACTCGGCTTGGGCCAGACCCGTCAGGGCCACGCGGGCGCGGGCGCCGGGGGGCTCGTTCATCTGGCCGTAGACCAGGGTGCAACGGCTGTCGCCGCCGCCGCCGGCCTGGTTCACGTTCGACTCGATCATCTCGTGATAGAGGTCGTTGCCTTCGCGGGTCCGCTCACCAACGCCGGCCAGCACGGAGTAACCACCGTACGCCTTGGCGATGTTGTTGATCAGTTCCTGCATGGTCACAGTCTTGCCGACGCCGGCGCCGCCGAACAGGCCGATCTTGCCGCCCTTGGTGTAGGGGCAGAGCAGGTCGACGACCTTAATGCCGGTGACGAGGATTTCGGCCGACGTCGATTGCTCGGCGAAGGACGGGGCCTCGCGGTGGATCGGGGCGTAGAAGTCGGTGACGATCGGGCCGGCTTCGTCGATCGGATCGCCGATGACGTTCATGATGCGGCCGAGCGTGGCCGGGCCGACCGGCACGGTGATCGCGCGACCGGTGTCGGTCACCGGAGCGCCGCGGGTCAGACCCTCGGTGGTGTCCATGGCGATCGTGCGCACGGTGTTCTGGCCGAGGTGCTGAGCCACTTCCAACACCAGACGGAAGGGCGCGCCCGTCCGTTGGTCGAAGTTGGTGGTTTCCAGCGCGTTCATGATCGCCGGCAGCTGGCCTTCGAACACGACGTCGACGACGGCGCCGATGATCTGCGAGATGCGGCCCGTGGCGGCGCTCGGCGCGGCGGACTTCTTGGCGGCGGCGGGAGCCTTCGTAGCCTTCGCAGCAGCAGCCTTCGGCGCAGCGGTCGCCTTCGGAGCAGCGGGCTTCTTGGCGGGAGCCTTAGGGGTCGTAGCCATTGTTCAGACTCTTTCGGTTTAGAGCGCTTCGGCGCCGGAGATGATCTCGATCAGCTCCTTGGTGATCTGCGCCTGGCGAGTACGGTTCTTGAGCAGGTTCAGGGCGGCGATCATGTCGCCCGCATTGCGTGTGGCGTTGTCCATGGCCGCCATCTGGGCGGCGTAGAACCCGGCTTGGTTCTCGAGCATCGCCGACATCACCTGGATCGTCAGGTTACGCGGCAGCAGGGTTTCGAGGATTTGCTCCTCGTCCGGCTCGTATTCGTAGGCCGCGCCCTTGAGGTCGATCGTCGCGGCGCCCGCTTCGATCTGGGCCGGGATCAGCTGACGCACAGTCGGGGTCTGGATGACCACCGATTTGAACTGGCTGTAGACCAGGGTGACGACGTCGATCTCGCCGGCGTCGAACAGCTCGTTGATCTTGTCGGCCACCGGCTGAGCGGTCGCCAGCGACGGAACGCCGGCTTCATGCGTCGCCACGAAGCGGTCGCCATATTGGCGGCGCAACAGGTCGCGGGCCTTCTTGCCGAGCGCGATGATCTTCACATCCTTGCCCTCGGCGAGCAGGCTGCGGATGCGTTCGCGGGCCGCGCGCAGGATGGCGGTGTTGAAACCGCCCGCCAGGCCGCGATCCGACGTCGCAACGACGATCAGGTGTTTTTGATCACGCCCGGTGCCGACCAGCAGCTTGGGCGCGCCGTCACCGGACACACCCGCCGCCAGGTTGGCGATCACCGCGGCCATGCGCTGAGCGTATGGCCGGGCGTTCTGCGCCGAGCTCTGGGCGCGCCGCAACTTGGCGGCGGCGACCATCTGCATCGCTTTCGTGATCTTCTGCGTGGATTCCACGCTTTTGATCCGATCGCGCATCTCTTTGACGCTGGCCATCTCCTAATGCTCCAGCGTGCGCTTAGGCGAAGCTCTTGACGAAAGCTTCCAGCGCTTCCTTGAGCTTGGTCTCCGTGTCAGCCTTCAGCTCCTTTTGGGTGCGGATGGTGTCCAGGAGGTCCTGATGCTTGGAGTGCAGGCGGGCCAGCAGCTCGCTCTCGAACCGGCCGACCTGGGCGGTCGGGATGGTGTCGAGGTAGCCACGGGTGCCGGCGTAGATCACCGCGACCTGCTCTTCGACGAGCAGCGGCGAGTATTGGGGTTGCTTCAGCAGCTCGGTCAGGCGTTCACCGCGGGCCAGCTGGCGCTGGGTGGTGACGTCCAGGTCGGAGCCGAACTTGGCGAAGGCGGCCAGTTCGCGATACTGGGCGAGTTCGCCCTTAATCGGACCCGAGGCTTGCTTCATCGCCTTGATCTGGGCCGACGAGCCCACGCGGCTGACGGAGATACCGACGTTCACGGCCGGGCGGATGCCCTGGAAGAACAGATCGGTTTCCAGGAAGATCTGGCCGTCGGTGATCGAAATCACGTTGGTCGGGATGTAGGCCGACACGTCGTTGGCCTGGGTTTCGATGATCGGCAAAGCCGTCAGCGAGCCCGAACCGTTGTCTTCATTCAGCTTCGCGGCGCGTTCCAGCAGGCGGCTATGCAGGTAGAACACGTCGCCCGGATAGGCTTCGCGGCCCGGCGGGCGGCGCAGCAGCAGGGACATCTGACGATAGGCGACGGCCTGCTTGGAAAGGTCGTCATAGATGATGACGGCGTGCATGCCGTTGTCGCGGAACCACTCGCCCATGGCGCAACCCGAGAACGGGGCCAGGAACTGCAGCGGGGCCGGCTCCGAAGCGGTCGCGGACACGACGATGGTGTATTCCAGCGCGCCGCGCTCTTCGAGCGTCTTGACGATCTGGGCGACGGTGGAACGCTTTTGGCCGATGGCGACGTAGATGCAGTAGAGCTTGGCGCTCTCGTCATCGCCGGCGTTGATCGACTTCTGGTTCAGGATGGTGTCGATCGCGACGGCGGTCTTGCCGGTCTGACGGTCGCCAATGATCAGTTCGCGCTGGCCGCGGCCGACGGGGATCAGGCTGTCGATGGCCTTCATGCCGGTCTGCACGGGCTCGTGCACCGACTTGCGCGGGATGATGCCCGGCGCCTTCACGTCCACGCGGCGACGCTCGGCCACGTTCTGGATCGGGCCCTTGCCGTCGATCGGTTCGCCGAGCGGGTTCACGACCCGGCCGAGCAGACCCTTGCCGACCGGCACGTCCACGATTTCCGACAGACGACGCACGTCATCGCCTTCGGCGATCGCGCGGTCGTCGCCGAAGATAACGACACCGACGTTGTCGCTTTCCAGGTTCAGGGCCATGCCCTTCACGCCGGCCTTCGGGAACTCGACCATTTCGCCCGCCTGGACGTTGTCGAGACCAAAGACGCGGGCGATGCCGTCACCGACGGACAGAACCGTACCGACGTCGGAGACATCGGCTTCTTCGCCAAAATTGGCGATCTGCGACTTGAGGATTGCCGAAATCTCGGCGGCGCGGATGTCCATGGCTTACGCTCTCTTCAGGGCGAACTTGAGGGAGTCGAGCTTCGAACGGAGCGAAGCGTCGAACAGACGGGAACCGACCTGCACCTTGATACCGCCCAGAAGGGACGGATCGACGCGGGTCTCGATTTCGGGGTCCTTGCCGAGCGCGGTTCGCAACGCGGCGGCGACACCCTTGGATTGGGCGGCGGTCAGGGGGACGGCCGTCGTCACCTGCGCCGAAACCGCGCCACGCGCGTCCGACGACAGAGTTTCAAAGGCCGTGATCACCGCGGGCAACGCCGAGGCGCGGCCGTTTGCGGCCAGCAACCCCAGGAACTTCCGGGTGACAGGATTCAACTTCGCCTTCACGGCCAAGGCGGCGAGCGCCTTGCCCTTGTCCTCGGCGCTGAACGCCGGGGAGGCCAGCAAAGACCGCAGGTCTTTACTCTCGGCGCTCATAGATTTCAGCGCCTTCAGGTCGGCCTCGACGGCCGCCAGTTTGTTCTCATCGTTCGCGAGATCGAACAGGGCAAGGGCATATCTGCCGCCCACATTCGAAGCCTTGGAATCGTCCGCCACTTATTTATCCGCCCGGTGCGCGCAAAAAGCCGCTGTGAAGGAACTCCTCACCGCGACCTAAAGGCTTGAAAGCGCTTGGAAAAGCACAATGGCCATCGGGACTGGAAAAGCCCCTGGCCCGAAGCCGCGCGCCTGATAGCACGCGTTTTTGGGCGCCGCAACCGAACGGGCCGCGACACCTTGTATTATCCGGCATTGATAACCGGGGCTGGTTTTCGGAACACAGCCGATCCGGTGGCCAGAACCGAGCCGTCCGCGGACAATAGACGCCCATAGGCGAAGACCAGGGTTCGGGTCGCGCGGTCGACATTCGCCTCGACCGTCACCGCCACGCCAGGCGCCGCCGGCGCTCCATAATCAAGCGTCAGGGAGACCGGCTCGGCGCCGGGACCGGCGACCTCGGTCAGCAACGGCTCGATCAGGCTGGCCGCCGCGGCGGGCGCGGCGGGCAAGGTGGTTTGGCGGCGAAGGATGGTCATTACGGGCGGTCTCTTACGTGCACGCGCGCCATAGGCAAAGCGTCAGGGAGCCTCGGCCAAGAAAAAGGCGTCGGAGACATGGCCCCGACGCCCTTGCAGTTGCAGGCTCGACAGTACTAGCGGCTGGGAGGCGCGCCTAGAATGAGCGCGAACCTGGATCCACTAGATCAGCGGTTGGCGACCTGTTGGGCCGGCAGAGCCGCGACGTTGCACTGTTCGAGCTTGTCGGCTTCGAGCTGCTTGCGAGCGCCGCCGAACGAGGCGACGGCCCCGACGGTCTTCGCCAGTTCCTTACAGGTCGAGGTCGCGTAGGTCCGCGAGGACGGAGCCGCGGCCAGGCAGGTGTCGCCTTCGCACATGAAGACAGCGCCGCCGGCGATGAACTTGGTCTTGGCCGCGACCGGGGCTTGCAGCTTTGCGGTGATCGGATCGTCCGCCAACGCCGCGCCGGCGAATGAGACGGAGACAAGGGCGGCGCAGGCGGCCGCAAAGGTACGGAGCTTCATGGAAAGCCCTCCAGCGTTTCGGGGAGAAAAGGCGAACCCGATGAAAGGTCCGGCTCAGCGCCATCCCGGGATCAGCAACCGGTATCCCCACCGACTGCACGAGCTGAACTAAGCAACGCTAAGATAACACTGTTAAGATCACCGGCAACCGCTTTTTTCGCAACCCGGTTATGCGAAAATGAAGAGATGCGGAACGCGTCTCGCATACCCATGTGATCGCAGACTGATGTCGGCCGCGCGGACGGGAAGAGCGCCTCTCGCCTCCCGCCGCCTCCAGGTCAAGCCTTCCGCAAGGTCACCCCGCTTGGACCGCAAGGCCGAAATTTGGCCGCATCCCGCCGTCATTGACGGGCCTCGCTGGTCCGGAAAGCAGAGATTGTTCACTTCTCGTCAATCATGTCGCGCCTCTGGTTCGGCTGAGAGATCCCTCGCCGCAGGCGGGGCGTAAGGCGAACCTTTAGGACGACACATGGCCAAACCAGGACCGGGCCCTCGCCGGCCGGCCCAGCGCACTCCCCTTCAAGCCCTCCTCTATTGGACGGCGGTCCTGGGGGTGTGGGGCCTGATCTTCGTGGCCGCTTTCTTCGCGGTGTTCGCCGTCGATCTGCCGGACACCTCAAAGCTCTATGACGTCGAGCGCCAGCCCTCGATCTCCTATCTCGACCGCTCCGGCGCGATGGTGGCGGTGCGCGGCAGCCAGTACGCGCCGCCGATCGACCTCGACAAGTTGCCGCCCTATGTGCCGAAGGCCTTCATCGCCATCGAGGACCGCTGGTTCTACTGGCACCCCGGGTTCAACCCGTGGGGCATCGCGCGCTCGCAGATCTACAACATGCAGAACAAGGGCGGCCCGCTGCGCGGCGGCTCGACCATCACCCAGCAGCTGGCCCGCAACCTCTTCCTGACGCCCAGCCAGAACTATCGGCGTAAGGCCCAGGAACTGATCCTGGCCATGTGGCTGGAGGCCAAGTTCTCCAAGAAGGAGATCCTCGCCCTCTATCTGAACCGGGTCTATTTCGGCGGCGGCGCCTACGGCATCGAGGCGGCCTCGCAACGCTACTTCGGCAAGCCCGCCTCGCAACTGACCCTGGGCGAGAGCGCCCTGCTGGCCGGCATGATGAAGGGCCCGAACCGCTATTCGCCGGTCTCGGCCACCGACCGCGCCGAGCGCCGGGCGACCATCGTGCTGGACGAGATGGTCCGCATCGGCGCCATCACCCCGCAGGAACGCGACGCGGCCTTCAAGACGCCGGTCCGGGTCAACCCGACCCTGGCCAACCAGCGCGCGCAATACTTCACCGACTGGGTCGATGATCAGGTCCGCAGCCTGGTCGGCGAACCGACCGAGGATCTGGTGGTCGAGACCACCCTCGACCTGCCGATCCAGGCCGCGGCCGAACAGGCCCTGCGCCGGGGCATCGAGGCCGGCAAGGGCCAGGGCGTGGAGCAGGGCGCGCTGGTCGCCATCGACGGCGAGGGCCGCATCCGCGCCTATGTCGGCGGCGCGAACTACACCGAGAGCCAGTTCGACCGCGCCACCACCGCCCGCCGCCAGGCCGGCTCGGCCTTCAAGCCCTTCGTCTATCTCGCCGCCATGGAGGCGGGCCGCACCCCTTCGGACATGGTGGTCGACGAGCCGATCAAGATCGGCAACTGGTCGCCCCGGAACTACACCAACGACTTTCGCGGCCCGATGACCCTGCAGACGGCGCTGGCGCAGTCGATCAACACCGTCGCCGCGCGGCTGGCCAACGAGGTCGGCACCGGCAACGTCGCCGCCGCCGCCCAACGGCTCGGCATCAAGTCCCACATCCAGCTCGATCCCTCCATGGCGCTGGGCGCCGTCGAGGTGAGCCCGCTGGAAATGGCCCAGGCCTATGCGCCCTTCTCCAACGGCGGCTTCCTGGCCAAGGGCTACGGCATCCAGCGGATCCGCACCGCCAGCGGCAAGATCCTCTACGACCACAGCGTCGAGAAGAGTGAGCGCCGCCAGGTGATCGGCTCGCCCGCCCTACAATATATGAATCAGATGATGCGCCAGGTGATCAACGGCGGCACCGGCGGCCGCGCGAAGGTCGCCGGCTACGACATCGCCGGCAAGACCGGCACCACCAGCGATTATCGCGACGCCTGGTTCGTCGGCTACACCGGCGGCTTCGTCACCGCAGTCTGGGTCGGCAAGGACAACAACAAGCCGATGAAGCGGGTCACCGGCGGCAACGCTCCTGCCGCCGTCTGGCGCGACTTCATGTCCGCCGCCCTGCCCAAGCTGAAGGCCCAGCCGATTCCCGGCGGAACCGTGGAACCGCCGCCCGCGGCGGGCGCCGACCCGATCGGGGATCTGGTCGACGGCATCGCCGATGCGATCGGCGGCGGCGGCGGCGGTCAACCCGCCTCGCCGCCCGAGAAGGCGCCGGCGGAAGACGTGCCCTACTGATCCAGACGGGCTGAGCCGGCCTCGGCTCAGTTCCCGATCGGCGGATCTTCCGGCGTTTCGACGGCGGGTTCGGGCTGCGGCGCGGCCCCCTGCTCCGCCGGCGCAGCCAGGATCTCGACCGGCGGCGGCGCGACCAGCGGCGCGGCCGGTCCGGCGGAGATCGCCTGGGCCGGAACCCTTTTCAGCGCCACGCTCATGAACCCGCGCCAGAGCTCGGCCGGAGCGCCGCCGCCGGTGATCCGCTGCATGGGCGCGGCGTCGTCGCGTCCCATCCAGACCACCGTGGTGAAGCCGCCGCTATAGCCGGCGAACCAGGCGTCCTTGTAGTCGCTGGTGGTGCCGGTCTTGCCGGCCAGGTCATAGCCCGCGATCTTCGCGCGGCCGCCGGTTCCCGAGGCCACGACCGAGCGCAGCATCCGGTTCATGTCGCTGAGCGCCGGATTGGCGATGACCCGCGCCTGGGGCTGCGCCTTGCGCTGATAGATCAGCTGGCCGCCATTGGTGCGGATACGCTCGATGCCGTAGGCCGCGACGCGGGCGCCGCCGTTGGAGAAGGCCGCATAGGCCTGGGTCATCTCCAGCGGCGAGACCAGGGTGGTGCCAAGCGCCATCGCCGGATCGGTGTTGACCGGCGAGGCGATGCCCAGCCGGCGCGCCGTCGCCGCCACATTGCCGCGTCCGACCTCGTCGGCGGTGCGGGCCGCCACCGTGTTCACCGACTGGGCGACCGCCTGCTCGAGCGTCATCTGGCCGAGATAGCCGCCGGCGTAGTTCTGCGGCGACCAGGTCCCGATGGTCAGCGGCTCATCGACCACCAGCATGTCGGGCGTCGCGCCGGCCTCCAGGGCGGTGAGATAGACGAAGGGCTTCCAGGCCGAGCCCGCCTGACGCCGGGCGGTGACCGCGCGGTTGTAGGGGCCGGCCGTATAGTCGACCCCGCCGATCATCGCCCGCACCCGGCCCTGCCCGTCCACCGCGACCAGGGCGGCCTGGCTCACCGACTGGGCCTTGTAGCGAGCCAGCACGGCGCGGGTGGCGTCGGCCGCGGCGGTCTCCATCGGCAGATCGAGGGTGGTCTCGACCACCGTGTCCTGCTTGGGCTGCGGCAAGATCTGGCGGCGCTGGGCGTCCAGCCAGTCGACGAAATACTGGGCCGGCGCGGTCGGCGAGGAGTTCCAGACCTTCAGCGGCGCGGCCATCGCCTTGTTGCGGTCGGCCGGTGTGATGGCGCCGGTGTCGACCATGGCGTCGAGCACCAGGGCGGCGCGCTCGGCGGCGGCCTTGGGCTGCTCGACCGGATTGTAGTTGGTCGGTGATTTCAGCACCCCGGCCAGGGTCGCGGCCTCCCGCAGCGAGAGCCGCGAGGCGGGCTTGTTGAAGTAGCGGCGCGAGGCGGCTTCCAGGCCATAGGCGCCGGAACCGAAATAGACCCGGCTCAGATAGAGCGAGAGGATCTCTTTCTTCGAATAGGTGCGCTCGAGCTGGATCGACCAGACCAGCTCCTTGGCCTTGCGCTCGACGGTGCGGTCGGCGTTCAGGAACAGATTGCGGGCGAGCTGCTGGGTGATGGTCGACGCGCCTTGGGTTGCGCGCCCTTCGCTGACCCCGGCCACGATCGCGCGGCCGATGCCGACCGGATCAAACCCGGTGTGGGTGTAGAACCGCCGATCCTCGATGGAGATGAAGGCGGCGGGCACATAGGCCGGCAGCTTGGCCAAGTCGACCGGCGGGGCGTAGCGCCCGCCGCGAACGCCCAGCACCGCGCCGGAGCGATCCACATAGATGACCTGTGGGTCGCGGCGGATCGGCGGCAGGGGCGGCAACTCGGGGGCGGCCATCGTCAGCGACGTGGCGGCGGCCAGAACGATCACGCGGCAAGCTCCAGGGCGACGAAGGCTTCAGCGCCTGTCCGTCACGCTTTCTTCTGTCGCCTGGCCGCGCCGCTGCAAAGATAATTCGCGGTAATCTTGAGGGGCTTAGCGCCCGAAGGCGTGCAACCGCGCGCCCTGCGCCCGCAGCCAGGCGCGGTGCGGCCGCTCGTCGCCGACCAGGGTCTTCACATGACCCCAGAACCGCGGGCCGTGATTGAGTTCCAGCAGGTGGGCGCACTCGTGGGCGGCCACATAGTCGGCGACCTCGAACGGGGCCAAGGCCAGCCGCCAGGAATAGCGGATCGCCGCCGGCTTGCCCGGCAGGCCCGGGCGGCATGAGCCCCAACGGGCGCGGGCGTCCATGATCGTCACGCTGGGCAGCTTGGCGCCCAGCTGCTCGCAATAGAAGGCGGTGCGCTCGGTGAAAACCCGCAGCGCCTCGCGCCGGATGATCCGCACCACGGCGTTGGCGTAGACCGCGCCCTCGCCGCGCGCGGTGATCCGCATCGGGATTTCGCCGGTGGCGAGATGCAGGCGCGCCGGCTTGTCGCTGGCCTCCAGGCTGCACGGCTCTCCAAACAGGTGGATGGTCATGCCGGGCGCCACCGCCTCGGCCTGCGGCAACTCGGCCAGCCGCTCGGTGATCCAGGCGGCGCGGTCACGCGCGAAGGCCGCGGCCTCGGCCAGCCGCCGCTGGGTGGGCGCGGTGGCGACGATCTCGCGCTTGGTGCGATCCAGGCGCAGGGAGACCCGACGCGCACCGCGGTGAACCTTGAGGCGGACGACGGCTCCAGCCACTTCCAGCCGGTCGCCGTCCGCGAGCGCGCGGCCGAAAAGACTCATGACGCCAATTTAGGCTGCGTCGCGGTCCTTTTCGAGGCCTGCTTCCTGGCGACGGATGAAGGCCCGCACGCGGGGATAGATCTCCTCGCGGAAGCGGCGGCCGTTGAAGACCCCGTAGTGGCCGACATGCGGCTGCACGTAGTCTTCCTTGAAGTCGTCCGAGAGCCCGGTGCAGAGCGTGTGCGCCGCCTGGGTCTGGCCGATGCCGGAGATGTCGTCGTTCTCGCCTTCGACGGTCAGCAGGCCGATGTCGCGGATCGAGCCGGGCTGGATCGGCCGGCCGCGGTGGACCAGTTCGCCCTTCGGCAACAGGTACTGCTGGAACACGTAGTCGATGGTCTGGAGATAGAATTCTTCCGGCAGGTCGAGGACCGACAGGTACTCGTCGTAGAATTCCAGATGCTTTTCGGCGGCGTCGCCGTCGCCCTTCATCAGGTCTTCCAGGTACTGCTTGTGGGCGTCCTGGTGCTTCTCAGCGTTCATCGACATGAACGAATAGAGCTGCACGAAGCCCGGATAGACCCGCCGGCCCATGCCCGGATAGGGGGCGGGCACCGAGTCGATCATGGTCGACTTGAACCAGGCGAAGGGTTTTTCCTCGGCCAGCTTGTTGGTGACGGTCGGCGACAGCCGCGCGTCGATCGGCGAGCCCATGATGGTCATGGTGCCGGGGCGCGACTCCTCGCCGTCCTCGGCCATCAGCGAGGCGGCGGCCAGCACGGCCGGGCCTGGCTGGCAGACGGCGACCACATGCGGACGCGGACCCAGCTGGCGCAGCATCTCGCGGACATGGTCCACGAAGTCGTGGAAGTCGAAGCGGCCCTGCATCAGGGGCACGTCGCGGGCGTTGGACCAGTCGGTGATGAACACCTCGTGGTCCTGCAGGAAGGCTTCGACCGTGCCGCGCAGCAGGGTGGCGTAGTGGCCCGACAACGGGGCCACGATCAGCACGGCGGGCTCCAGCTCGCGGCGGCCGGCCCGGCGCATATCGGACATGTCGCGGGTGAAGTGGGTGAGCTTGACCCACGGGCTCGACCAGACCTCGGTCTGGCGCACCCGGACCGGTTGACCGTCGATCTCGACGGAATCGATGTTCCAGGCCGGGCGCCCGTAGCGGCGCGTCAAATTGGCGAACAGATCGGCGTTGGCGAACAGGCGGCGCCCAAGATCGGTGTCCTTGGCGGCGTTCAGCGGCGATGACCAGAAATCGCGGGTCGCCCGCGCGGCGAACCGCAGCGGGGTGGAAGCGTAGTAGCTGGCCTCGTAGAGCGAGTAGAGCATCCGAGAGTCCTCTTTGCTGCGGCGCAACATAGCACGTCGGATATTAAGAGAGTCCAGAGCTAAGCTGTTTCGCCGCGGCGGTTCGACGCGCCGCCCGCCGATCGGGCGCCTAGCGCATCGCGTCGGAAATCTGCCGCGCGATCTCCTCGGGCGAGATCCCGTACGGAATCACCCGGTCGAACCGTCCCTTGGGGTCCATCAGATAGGCGGCGGTCGAGTGATCGACTAGGTAGTCGGCCCCCTCGCCGTTCTTCTTGTAATAGACCCGGTAGGCCTTGGCGGCGGCGTCCACCTGCTCGGGCGTACCCGTCAGGCCAATGGTCCCTTTCGGGAAGATGTCGGAGCCGAGATAGGTCTTCAGCTGCGCGGGGGTGTCGCGCGCCGGGTCCAGTGACATGAAGACCACCTGCATCTGGTCGGCCTTGGGACCCAGCTGCTGCTGGGCCGCGCCCAGGGCCTGCATCGTCGTCGGGCAGACGTCAGGGCAGTAGGTGAAGCCGAAGAACACCACCGTCCACTTGCCCTTGAGGATGCTCTCGTCGGTCGGCTTCCCGTTCTGGTCGATCAGTTGGAAGGGCCCGCCGACCGCGGCCTGCGGCGGCCGGTCGAAGACGCCGGTCTTCCAGGCCACCGCGCCCAGGAAAATCAGGCCCACCACGCAGGCTGCGATCAGGATCGGAACGTGGCGGGGCATGGGAAAACAACCTTTGGGCTCGTCAGGCGCGGCGTTAGGCGCGATGCTCGCCGGATGATGGCCTCCCTGAGGAACCCGTCGCCGGCGAAACCGTCGCCCGGTCTCGATAGGCAAAGCCCCGAGCGCATGCAAGGCGTCGCCGATTGGGGTGTCGCCGGCTGGGACGGCGTGAGCGAACGCAGCGGGCGGCTGCGGCTGCGCACCCTGGTGACCTTACGGTGGATGATCATCGCCGGCGAGGCGCTGGTGTTCCTGGCCGCCGGCCTGATCCTGGGCTTCGACGCGCCCTACGCCCTGTGTTTCGCGGTGATCGGGGCCTCGGCCTGGGTCAATCTGCTGACCGGCGTCGCCTCGCCGGGCCAGCGGCTGATCAGCGGCTGGGAGGCGGTGGCACAGCTGGGGTTCGACCTTGGCCAGATCTCGGTGCTGCTGTTCCTGACCGGCGGCACCGCCAATCCGTTCATCCTGATGCTACTGGCGCCGGTGACCCTGGCGGCCGCCACCCTGACGGCCCGGTCGGTGACCGTACTGGCGGCGGCGTCAATCGCCGTCTCGATCCTGCTGGCCTTCGTTCACCTGCCGCTGCCGGCCATGGGAGCGATGGGCTTCGCCCCGCCATTGACCTTCATGATCGGCTGCGCGGTCGCCAACATCGCCGGCATCATCGTCATCACCGGCACGGTGCGGCAGGCGGCCGAGGAATCCTCCCGCATGGCGCTGGCGCTGGACGTGACCCAGGCGGTGTTGGCGCGCGAGCAACGGCTGTCGGCCCTGGGCGCGCTGGCCGCCGCCGCCGCCCATGAACTGGGCACGCCGCTGGCCACCATCTCCATCGTCGCCAAGGAGCTGGCGCGCGAGGCCCCGACCGCCAGCGTCAAGGAGGACGCCGACCTGCTGATCGCCCAGTCGGAGCGCTGCCGCGAGATCCTGCGCCGGCTGACCGACGCCCCGGCCGCGGCCTCCGACGAGATCCACGAGCGGATGAGCCTGCTGCAACTGGTCCACGAGGTGATCGAACCCCACGCCGAGGTGAAGGGCGTGCGGGTCGAGGCCATCGTCTCCGGCGCCCCGGGCGTCGCCGCCCCCGACATCTGGCGGATGCCGGAGGTTCTGCACGCCATGACCTCGTTCATCGAGAACGCCGTCGACTTCGCCGCCTCCGAGGTGCTGGTCACCGTCAGGTTCGACACCGAAAGCGTCGGGATCGAGGTTCGCGACGACGGCCCTGGCTTCGCGCCGGAGGTGCTGGCCAAGCTGGGCGAGCCCTATGTGACCAGCCGCGCGGGCGTCGCAGGCGGGCGAACCGGCCATGTCGGCATGGGTCTGGGCTTCTTTATCGCCAAGACTCTGCTGGAACGGACCGGGGCTGTTGTGACTTTCCAGAACGGGAGGCCGCGCGGCGCCGTCGTCGCGGCCCGCTGGCCGCGCAAGCGCATCGAAGTGAAGGATGCGAACGGGCACGCGTGAAGACACTTGCGGATCGGCCGCAAGCAGCGACATGATGCCGCAGGAGGCGTTACTGCGAAACGCCCCTATCGGAGATTGCGAATGACCGATCTCTCCGCCGATATCGCCGCCCTGCCGGACAAAAGCTTGCTTGTCCTAGATGACGACGCCCCGTTGCGCACCCGGCTCGGCAGAGCCCTGGAGCAACGTGGGTTCGAACCCACGCTGGTCGGCAGCGTCGGCGAAGCCCTGGCCGCCGTGAAAGCCCACCCTCCCGCCTACGCCGTGCTCGACATGCGGCTGGAGGACGGCACCGGCCTCAAGGTGGTGGAAGCCGTCCGCGAGGCCCGGCCCGACGCCAAGGTGATCATGCTGACCGGCTACGGGAACATCGCCACGGCGGTCGCCGCGGTGAAGTCCGGCGCCATCGACTATCTTTCCAAACCCGCCGACGCCGACGACGTCGCCCGCGCCCTGCTCGCCCGCAAGGACGAGGTCCCGGCCCCGCCGGAAAACCCGATGAGCGCCGACCGCGTGCGGTGGGAACACATCCAGCGGGTCTATGAGCTCTGCGGCCACAACGTCTCGGAGACCGCCCGGCGCCTGAACATGCACCGCCGGACCCTGCAACGGATCCTGGCCAAGCGGGCGCCGCGGTAACTCCCCGGTTCGTCATGGCCGGCCGCTTGCGCCGGCCACCCATAGACTCCGCGTGCGGGACTTTCCTGCGAGGTTCCGTGCGTATGGATCCCCGGGACAAGCCCGAGGATGACGAACCAAGTTGGGTAGGGTTCTACCCCTCCAGTTGCGTCACCAGGACACCGGCCGCACGCATCGCCGCCATGCGTCCAAACGCGATGGTCAGGGCCTTGCGCCGCGCCGGCGCCAGGGGCGTCAGCGGCGGATCGCGCAGCACCGCCCCGCCGAACCCGTCGCAGATCATCAGGCCGGGCTCGTCGGGCAAGATCTCACGCGGGAATTCCGGGGCCACGGCGAAGGCGAAGCTGTCGCAATAGGGCAGGTATTCATGCCACTTCCGATCCACGCGGAAGTCTTCCAGGCTGGACTTCACCTCGACGATGGCGATTTCGCCCTTGCGCCCCAGCGCCATCAGGTCGGCGCGCCGTCCATTGGGCAGGGTCACCTCGGCCAACGGCGCATAGCCAAGGTCCGTCAGCAGCCGGGCCGCGCCGCGCGTGACGTTGGTGGTGATTTCCGGTCGGCTGACCGTGACGATGGTGACGTCCATGCCGAAACCATGTTCCGGTTTCGTTCAGGAGGCAAGAGGCCGAAACCGCAGGCCCTGGCCTCAGTTCCTGGCCGGTTGTGGGAATTCCAGGCGGCTGACGTCGTAGCCGAGTTGCTTCACCCGGGCGATGGCCTGGGCCTTCACCGCGGCCGACAAGGTCGGGCGCTGGGACATCAGCCACATCGAGCGCCCGCCGGGGGTCCCCAGGATCAGCCAGCCCTGGTCGGGGCGGTGCTCCAGCACCCAGTATTCCTGGCGAACCAGGCCGTTGAAGAAGGTCATCTGCAGCTTGGCGTTGGTCGAGCCGTCCAGGACCTTGGCCCGCGCCTTCCATTCCGTCACCGGGGCGGCGAGCGAGCCCTTGTGGCAAGCCTGGATCACCGCATAGCCCTCGCCGGTCTTCTGCCAGTCGGAGGTCCCGCCCTGGCAGCCGGTCTGGATCTTGTTGGGCAGGCGCGCCACCTCGTACCAGCGGCCCATCATCTTGCTGAGCTCGATCCGCTGGGTCGGCGCGGTCGGCGCCGCCATAGCGGGAGCCGCCGTCAGAACGGCGGCGGCGAGGATAGCTGTGGCCAGTGTGCGCATGGTCGAAACGAGAATTGCTGTCGCCAGAATTGAAGATGCCCACGGGACCTACCCGTGGGCACATGAACGGGATCGGAATAAAATGGGGCTATTCGGCGGCGATCGAAACCTGCCGCGACGATCGGTCCTTGAAATTTATCTCCTGCAGATAGCGGATTCCGTCCTCGGCGATGTCGTCGCCGACCATCCGCTCGCCCTCGGCCGCCAGTTCATCCATGTCGACATAGGCGGCGTAGAAGCCCCGCGTCCGCGTGGTGATCAGGCCCGCGTTCAGCAGGGTCTTGATGAGCACCCGAAAAATATTGGTCTCGCCGCGCATCTTGCGGTTCGGATCGCGTGACTTCCGCCGCTCCATGATGTCGGCGACCACCCGCTCGGGATCGAGACCGAACCGCGAATAGATCGCCTGCTGCTGGGTGGGCGAGCCCTGGTTGAACAGCAGCGACTGGGCGCAGTGGGCGGCCCAGTCCTCCATGATGTCGCGCTCGGCCTGGCTCATCTCGGGCACCGTGCGGTCGGCCCAGATCTTCCCGAACTTGTGGTGGAAGGCCTCGTCGGTCATCACCAGCTGGAACAGCTTCTTGGCCAGCGGGTCGCGGTTGTGCTTGTAGCCGTTGGCGAAGGCGCCCATGGCCAGCCCCTCGACCAGCATCTGCATACCGATGATCTTTTTATAGACCTCCGGCGCCTCGATGATCTCGACCAGCAACGCCTTCAGCGCCGCGCCGCACTCCACGGGTCGGCCCCAGCGGGCCTTGATGTACTTGGCGAAGGCGGTGACGTGGCGCGCCTCCTCGCGGGTCTGGTTGGCGGCGTATTCCTGCGCGCCCTGGTCCAGCAGGACGTGGCAGAGCGAGGCCGAGAGGTTCAACGCGCCCTGCTCGCCATGCAGGATCGAAGAGAAGTTCCACAGCTGCATGTGGTTGATGAAGGCGATGCGCTGTTTCGGGTCGGTCAGGGTTTGGGCCACATAGGGCAGCTTCAGAACCGGGCTCAACTCCTCTGGGATCATCGCGACATTCTCGATGTCGAACGGCTCGTCGAAGTCGATGTACTTCTTGTCGAGCGGATCCCAGAAGTGGTCGTGCGTGGCCGAGATGATCTTGTCGAAGGCGGTCGAGCGCGCGTTGTAGCGGTCGAGATCGAGCATGGACTCAAAGTCGTCCGGCGCCACCGCGCCATACATGACGTGCTTGGTGATGTTGCCGTCAGCCATCGGGAATCCTCCGCGAAATATCGGCCGCCCGTCTTCAGCAGGCGCTTGAATATGTGGAAGGATCGCGCCGAACCGGGTTCCCGTCAAAGAAATTGACGCCGGCGTCAGTATTCGAACTTAGTTTGGATGGCGGCCCGATCACTCCGCCCATCCCGGCGAAAGCCGGGATGAGCGGGTTTTGATGCGGCCTACTCGGCTGCGATCGAGACATTGGCCGCGACGCGGTCCTTGAAGTTGATCTTCTGGAGGTACTTGATCCCCTCCTCGGCGATGTCGTCGCCGACCATCTTGTCGCCTTCGGCCTTCAGCTCCTCCATGTCGACATACATGCCGTAGAAGGCGCGGGTGCGGTCGGTGATGATGCCGGCGTTCAGCAGGGTCTTGATCAACACCCGGAAGATGTTGCTCGCCTCCTTCATGTCCTGGCGGCGGGCCTCGTCGGTGGCGATCAGCTGGATCTCCTCCAGCACCCTGGCCGGATCGAGATCGAACTCGGCGTAGAGGGCGACCTGTTCCGAGGGCGAGACCAGGTTGAACAGCACCGCCTGGAAGCAGTGGGCGGCCCAGTCCTCAACAATCTGGTGCTCGGCCTCCGAGAGCTTGGGAATGGTCCGGTCAGCCCAGATCTTCCCGAACTTGTGGTGGAAGGCCTCGTCGGTCATCACCAGCTGCATCAGCTGACGGCCCAGCGGGTCGTTGAGCTTCTGATAGAAGGTGGCGAAGGCGCCCATGGCCAGCCCCTCGACCAGCATCTGCATGCCGATGATCTTCTTATAGACCTCCGGGCTGGCGATGATGTCGACCAGCAGGTCCTGCAGGACCTTGGAGCATTCGATCGGCCGCCCCCAGCGGGCCTTGATGTACTTGGCGAAGGCCGTGACGTGGCGGGCTTCCTCGCGGGTCTGGTTGGCGGCGTATTCCTGCGCGCCCTGGTCCAGCAGCACGTGGCACAGGCTGGCCGAGAGGTTCAGAGCGCCCTGCTCACCGTGCAGGATCGAGGAGAAGGAATAGAGCAGCGACTTGTTCACAAACTGGGCGCGCAGCTCGGGGGTGTTGAGCTTGTCCTTGACGTAGTCGGTCTGCAGGGCGGCGACCAACTCCTCGCCGACCAACGGCTGGGTCGCCATGTCCCAAGGGGCCGAGTAGTCGATATACTTCGGGTCCAGCGGATCCCAGAAATGGTCGTGGGTCGCCGAGATGATCTTGTCGAAGGCGGTCGAGCGGTTGTTGTAGCGGTCGAGGTCCAGCATGGACTCAAAGTCGTCCGGCGCCACCGCGTCGTAGATCAGGTCCTTGGTGATGTTGCCGTCAGCAGACATGGCAGGTCTCCGATGTTCCGAGCTTTGCGAAACTCCAACACCGTTACGCCAGGGGGTCAAAGAAAAATGACGACCCCGTCAAATTTGTAATGAACGGCGATAACTCACCCGCTCGCGCCGGCGAAAGCCCGGGCCGAAGCGGAGCCGCCAAACGAAAAGCGGCGCTCCAGCAAGCTGAAGCGCCGCCTGGGTCCCGGCTTTCGCCGGGATGAGCGGTGGTCCTACTCGGCGGCGATCGAGATCGCCTGGCCGATGCGGTCCTTGAAGTTGATTTCCTGGAGGTACTTGATGCCCTCCTCGGCGATGTCGTCGCCGATCATCTTGTCGCCTTCGGCCTTCAGCTCCTCCATGTCCACATAGGTGGCGTAGAAGGCCCGGGTCCGGTCGGTGATGATGCCGGCGTTGAGCAGGGTCTTCACCAGCACGCGGAAGATGTTGGACTGCTCCTTCATGTTCTCGCGGCGGGTCTCGTCGTTCATGTTCGCCGCCATCTCGGCGATCACCCGGTCCGGGTCGAGGCCGAATTCCTCATAGAGGTCGCGCTGCTGGGTGGGGGCCACCAGGTTGAACAGCAGGGTCTGGAAGCAGTGCGCCGCCCAGGTCTCGATGATTTCGTGCTCGGCCGCCGACAGCTTGGGGATGGTCCGGTCGGCCCAGATCTTCCCGAACTTGTGGTGGAAGGCCTCGTCGGTCATCACCAGCTGCATCAGCTTCTTGCCGAGCGGATCGCGGATGTTGTTGAAGAAGGTGGCGAAGGCGCCCATGGCCAGGCCTTCCACCAGCATCTGCATGCCGATGATCTTCTTGTAGACCTCAGGGCTGCCGATGATGTCGATCAGCAGGGCCTTGAGGGTCGGACCGCATTCCACCGGCCGGCCCCAGCGGGCCTTGATGTACTTGGCGAAGGCGGTGACGTGCCGGGCTTCTTCACGGGTCTGGTTGGCGGCGTATTCCTGCGCGCCCTGGTCCAGCAGCACATGGCAGAGCGAGGCCGACAGGTTCAGCGCGCCCTGCTCACCGTGCAGGATCGAGGAGAACGAACGCAGCGCCGACTGGTTGGCGAAACGGACGCGGGTCTTCCAGTCGCTGAGGTGGTTCGACACATAGTCGGTCGACAGCGAGATGATCATCTCCTCGGGGAGGAGCATCTCGTTTTCCATGTCGAAGGGCTCGTCGAAGTCGATGTACTTCTTGTCGAGCGGATCCCAGAAATGGTCGTGGGTGGCTGAGATGATCTTGTCGAAGGCGGTCGAGCGGTTGTTGTAGCGGTCGAGGTCAAGCATGGACTCGAAGTCGTCCGGCGCCACGGCCTCATAGATGATGTCTTTGGTGATGTTGCCGTCGGCGGCCATGGGTCGTCCTCCTCGACAGGGCGCGGTTATGCACCCGCTGCTTCCTCGTGGCCGTCACCCTTTCAACAGAACAATGATCAGTCAAGAAAAATGACGGGGGCGTCATCTTTGGACAGGCGTCAACTTGGCGGCTTCGAACGGTTAAGCAGCAGCGCCCCGCGCCGCCGCGCCTCGGCCTCGTCACAAGGCGAGCCGGCCAGGTTCGGCCGCGACTCCAGCAGCACCTTGGTCGGCAGCAGGTTCTCCCAGCGGGTGCGGGCGACACAGACTGCGCCGTCAGGGCCCCAACCCGCCTCGAACCGCCAGGCGGGATCGCCGTCGGAGGCGCCGGTGATCACCCCGGCGACGTCGCCCATCTCGATCCTGGTGCCGTTGCGGGTGTGGGCTGCGCCCTGGCCCTCATAGTCGGCCCGCACCATGTGCTGGCAGGCCTGGTAGAACGGCGCGAGGTCAGCACCGCTTTCGGAGCGGCGGAACGGACTGTAGCCCCAGAGGATGCACTTGCCCTGCGAGCCGGAGGTGCAGGCCAGGAACCAACTCCCCTCGTCCTTCACATAGCGGCCCTGCGCGTCCCAGCGCCCGGAGACCGGAAAGCCGGCGCGCCGGCCATAGCCGTCGGCCTGGCACATCGGCTTCCAATCGCCGTCACGGTCGCGAACGCTGAAGCGATGCAACAGGATGGTTGGGTCCTCGGCGGCTGGTTCGACACCGTCCAACCTGGCGGTGAAGACCGTCCCGTCGAAATCGCCGATCTCCATCACCGCCCCGACAAGCTCTTGCGACCCCAGACGCAGTCCCTCCGGCGTTGTCAGCTCGAACCTGGTTTCACGCACCCGCATCGCCGCGAAGGCCGGCGGAACCCCGAACGCCAGGGCGATGCAGACGGCGAAGGCGAGACGCTGGAGCATGGCTTGCGGTCCGGCTTTGCGGAAAACGCGGCGCCCCGTTGGAACGCCGCGCCTGGACTTAGCGGCTGACCGCGTCGGCCTTGGTCGGAAGCACCACCGACAGCACCTTCATGCTGGTCCGCGACGGGCAGACGGACGGCTTCCGGGACGCACAGGCGTCGATCTGACCGACGGTGGCGAGGCCCGCCTGCGAGACGCCGTTCACGCCGCCCGTACCCTTGGTGGATCCGCCGGCCCGCTCGGCCGTGAGGCCGGTCTGGGCGACGCCGTTGAGACCACCGGTCCCCTTGGTCGAACCGCCGGCGGCGGCGGAGGTGGCCGAGGCGATGACGGCGACGCTGGCGAGGACGAAGAGGGTCTTGTTCATGGGGAGGAGCTTTCTTTCAGGCTGGGTGGGCGGCGCATTGGGCGACCGCCGTTCTGCGCGGCCTTGTAGCCGCCCGCCTGATGCACCGAGGTGCAGCGCCATGCACCGCACGTCGCCCAAACCCCTATTCGGCCCCAGGCAGGCTCTGGGCGCACTCGACCACCGTGGTCGTCGCCGGGCGCGGCGAAAAGCCGAGGACGCGCCGCGCCTTCTCTGAACTGAGGCCCATCTTGCGGCCGAGCTCGGGCGTGAAGAACCGCAGCTGCGGGGTGAACCGCGAGGCCAGCCTGAAGGCGAAGTCCGGCATCCGGCGGGTCGGAACCTTGGCCGCCGCTGGACCGAGCGCGCTTCGCAACGCCTTGGCCATGTCCTCCATCCACATGTAGTCGCCCGCCGCGATGAACCGCTGCCCAGCGGCGTCGGGCGAGGTCATGGCGCGGATATGGATGTCGGCCAGGTCGCGGACATCAACTACCCAGAAGCCCAGGCGCGGCAGGCGGGCGGGACGTCCCTGCATGATCCCCTGGATGATCCGGACCGAGCCCAGGTTCTCCTTCGACAGCACCGGCCCGAAGACCGCGCTGGGCAAGACCGTGGTCAGGGTCGTGACGCCCCCAGCGCTCGCCATGAAGTCCCAGGCCGCGCGTTCGGCCAGGATCTTGGAGCGCCGGTAACCGTCGAACTGCGGATCGGCGGGATCGGCCCAGACGCTTTCGTCGCTGTCCTTGCCGGAGTCGCGGGGCGGCCTGGCGGTGGCGGCGGCCGAGGTCATCACCACCCGCTTGACGCCGGCTGCGACCGCCGCGCGCAGCACCCGCAAGGTCCCGTCCCGCGCCGGCCCGATCAGGGCCTCGTCGTCGACGCCCCCGCCCAGCGGCGAGGCGACGTGCAGGACATAGTCGCATCCGGCCATCGCCGCGCCCCACCCCTCATCGCTGGTCAGGTCGGCGATGAAGACCGCCAGCCGCTCGCCGGCTGGGCCTTCAGCCCCGACCGCGGCGCGAAGGGCGGGCTCTTTCGAAAGGCTGCGTAGCGTGGTGCGCACGGCGTAGCCGCGCTCCAGCAGCTCGCGGATGCACCAGCCGCCGACAAATCCCGTCCCGCCGGTCACAAGCACAGTCTCGACCATGGAATACCTCCCGCGCCCAGCTCGGCGCTCGCATATTGCCGCCCAATATCTACACATGTATACATAACCCATCACCGCAAGTCTACAAGTGAAGAATTGTGAGCATGACGTGACGATCAAGCCCCCCGCACGAACCCGAAACGCCGCCGCCACCCGACTGGCGATCCTGCGCTCGGCGCGCGCCGCCTTCGCGCGCTCAGGCTATGACGGGGTGGGCGTGCGCGAGATCGCCAAGGGCGCGGGCGTCACCGCCATGCTGATCAATCGCTATTTCGGATCGAAGGAGCAGCTGTTCGCCGAGGTGGTCGTCGACACAATGGCGCAGCCGGTGATCCTGACCAGCCAGAACCTGGAGGCCGCCAGCCTCAGCGACAGCATGGCCAGCGCCCTGGTCGAGCTGACCACGCCGGGCGCGGCCCCGCTGGACGGCTTCATGATCATGTTCCACTCGGCGTCCAGCGCCAGGGCCGCCGAGATCGCCCGCGACCAGATCGAACGCCATCATCAGGGCGTGATGGCCAGCGCCCTGCAGGGCGACATGGCGGCCGAACGCGCGGCCCTGGTGCTGGCCGTGGTCGCCGGGGTCCAGGTCATGCGGCAGATGATCGGCCTGTCGGCGCTGACGCAGGTCGATCCGCAGGCGCTGCAAAAGCTCCTCGCGCCGCTGCTGCGCGGGCTGATCGAGGGCCAGCCGCCGCCCTGCGACGCTAGGTAAGCCCCTAGTCCGCGGCGGCCTCGATCGAGTCGATGTCAGGGTCCGACAGGCCAAAATGGTGGCCGATCTCGTGGACCAATACGTGGCTGACCAGTTCGGCCAGGGTGACGTCGCCGCGCTCGGCCCACTCGTCCAGGATCGGGCGGCGATAGAGGAACACCCGCGAAGGCCCCGGGGTGGGATCGAAGACCGAGCGGTCGGCGAGGTTCACGCCCTGATAGAGGCCGGTCAGCTCGAAGGCGTCCTCGATGCCGAGATCGTCAAGCACGTCACCCGCCGCGAAGTCGTCGACGCGGAACACCACCTCCCCGGCCATGGCGCGGAAGCCCTCCGGAAGGGCGGCGAAGGCGGCCTCGGCCAAGGCGGCGAGGTCGTCGAGGGACGGGGCGCGTCCGGCGTAGGGGTCACTCATCAGGCACGACTATATGGGGAGACTCCGGCAGCCGCCGCTCGAAAAGCCCAATGTCGAGCGGTTGCTGGGGCTTCACCGGCAGCAACGGTTGGCGGGTGTAGGCGCGCAGGGTGTCGGAATCGACGGGATCGCGGCCGCGCTTGCGGGCGTGACGGGCCTGCGGGCCGCCGACCTTCAGCACCGGCGCCGCGCCGATCCGCCAATAGGAAATCATCACCCGCCAGACGGTGGCCGGGCGCTCGCCGGGCGTCGGCCAGCGGTGGCCGTCCGTGAAGGTGGGCGCGACCGGCGGCGGCGCGCGAAGGCGGCCCGCCCGCGGCGCCACCTGTTCGACCAGCCGCAGGATACGATCCTCGCTGGGCAGCGACACCGTGCGGCCGGGGCGATCATCCTCGATCTGGCCGGGATAGGCGTCGAGGGCGGCGTCGCGCGTCGCATAGGCCGGTCCGAGCGGCTCGGTCACAAAGGCGACAGCCTCGCCTGCGATCTCCAGCGCTTGGCGTTCACGGGCCGCGCGGCCACGCGGCGCCGACAGCGCGAGGGTGGCCTCCGCGGCCACGGGATAGAGGATCGCGGTCATGGGGGGATCATCGCCGAAATGCGCGGACCAAACTATGGTCATTGAGATGATTCGCCGCCTGCAAGGAACGGCGGCGATGGAGCGCGGATGAGCGAGCAACAACTGATCCTGGGAGCCGCCGCCGGCGCGGTGCTGCTGGCGCTGTGCGCCATGGCTTGGCTGGTGGACCAACGGCGGCGCAACGACGCGCGCATGGATGTCCTGAACGCCCGGATCGCCGAGCTGGAAGTCGGGGCGGAAGCCTCGCAAGCCTCGGCCGAAGCCTTTGATTCCGCCCTGCTCTCGGTCCAGGACGGTCACGCCATGCTGGCCTCGGGCGAAGAGAGCCTGGCGCTGTGCGCCGAAGCCCTGGGCCTGTCTCACACCGATCCGCAGGCCGTGGTCTCGGCGCTGATGCGCGCCGACCCGGACCATGCCAGACGCCTGCGGGCGCTGTTCGAACGCGGCGAGGCCTGCGCCTTCGACGTGCAGGGCGCCGGCGGACTGGTCGCCGTGGAAGGCCGAGCAGCCGGCGCGCTCGCCTGGCTGCGGCTCTCGGCGGTGATGGGCGAGGAGGTCGGACTGCCGACCGCGCCGCGTTTCGCCGCCTTCCTGGACGCCCGCCGCTCGCCAGCCTGGATCGCCGCGGCCGACGGCAGCCCGGTCTGGGTCAACGCCGCCTGGCTGACGGCCGCCGGGGTCGCGACCCTGGACGAGGCCGCCGCCCTGGGCGCGTCCTTCGACAAGAACGCCGACAGCCTGGCCAGCGAAGCGGCCAATCTGGGCCTGAGACGCGAGACCCTGCGCTGGACCACCTTCGGCGGCCGTCGCCGCGCCTTCCAGGTGATCGCCCAACCGCTGGAAGGCGGCGGGGTCGGGGTCTGGACCGAGGACCTCACCGAGACCGAGGAGCTGCGCGAGGCGCTGAAGCGCCACGTCGAGGCCCACGACGAGACCCTCAACCACATTGCCGACGCGGTCGCCATCTTCGGCGAGGGCAAGCGGCTGATCTTCCACAACACCGCCTTCGCCGAGTTGTGGAGCCTGGAACCGGCCTGGTTGGCCGAGCGCCCGACACATGGCGAGATCCTCGACCGCCTGCGCCAGCGCCGGCGGCTGCCGGAGACCGTCGACTACGCCAAGTGGAAGGCGGCCGAACTCGACCGCTACGAAGACACCGCCTCGGGCCCCGACGACCTCTGGAGCCTGCCGGAAGGCCGGACCCTGAAGGTCGGCCGCCAGCCCCACCCGATGGGCGGGGTGGTGCTGCTGTTCTCCGACATCACCGGCGAGCTGCGCCTCAAGGCCCAGTACAACGCCCAGATCCAGGTGCAGCAGGCCACGCTCGACAAGCTGAACGACGCCGTCGCGGTGTTCGGCTCCGATGGCCGCCTGCGCCTGCACAACGAGGCCTTCGAGCGGTTCTGGAACATCACCGACGCCCAGCTGGAACAGGCCCACGATTTCGAAGGCGTGGTCGATCTCTGCGTACCGCGTCTGCACGATATGGGCTTCTGGCGCGAGCTGAAGGGCCGCGTCGCCGATCCTGATCCGCAGGCCCGCGCCCCGATCTCCGGCGAGGTGAAGACCTCCGACTCCCGGATCGTGGTCTATCAGTCGCGGCCCCTGCCCGACGGCGCGACCCTGATCGCGTTCGGCGACGTCACCGACGCGCGCAAGCTGGAGCGGGCCCTGGCCGACCGCTCGGCCGCCCTGGCCGAGGCCGAGCGCCTGAAACGCGACTTCGTGGGCAACGTCTCCTACGAACTGCGCACCCCGCTCACCACCATCATCGGCTATTCGGAACTGCTGGAACGCTCCGGCGAGAACCTGTCCGAACGCGGTCGCGGCCACGCCGCGGCGGTGCGCACGGCGGCGACCCAGCTCGCCCGCTCGATCGACGACGTGCTCGACATGGCCCAGATCGACGCCGACGAGATGGCGCTGGACCTCGAGGACGTTCACGTCGCCGAGCTGCTGACCCAATCGGCCGAGCGCTGGGCCAAGGACGCCGAAGCCGCCGGCGTGACCATCAAGGTCGAGCATCCCGACGACATCGGCCTGATCCGCGGCGACATCAAACGCTTGACCCAGACCCTGGACCACCTGACCGAGAACGCCGTGCGCCAGACGCCGGCCGGCGGCCTGGTCACCATCGCCGCCCGCCGGGCCCTGGGCGAGATCCAGCTGCAGGTGACCGACACCGGCCGCGGCATCCCGTTCCACGTCCAGGCGCACATCTTCGATCGCTTCATCGGCCGCGAGCGCGGCGGGCCGGGCCTGGGCCTGGCCCTGGTCAAGGCGCTGGTGGAGCTGCATGGCGGCTGGGTGGCCCTGGAAAGCGAGCCTGGGGCCGGCGCGACCTTCACCTGCCACCTGCCGGAAGCGGCCCAGGGCGCGGCGGGACACCCGGAGCTTAGCTTTTAACCATCCAAGCGGAGCCTTTCGGCCGCGGGAGCGTTTAGTACCCTGAGGGGTGCGCAACACCCCGGCTTGAATGAAGGTGACCGATGTCTAACCAGGCAAGCGCGGACGACATTTTCAAAACCGAACTGACCGGGCTGATCCCGCAGATGCGCGCCTTTGCGCGCTCGCTCTGCCGTGACGCGGTCGCCGCCGACGACCTGGCCCAGGACGCTCTTCTGAAGGCCTGGAACAACCGCACCAGCTACCAGCCCGGCACCAACATGAAGGCCTGGACCTTCATGATCCTGCGCAACCAGTTCTATTCGGACAAGCGCCGCTCGTGGCGCTCGACCCAGCTCGACCCGGAGGTCGCCGAACGGACCCTGGTCGCCGCCTCCAACCCGATGGCCAGCCTGGAGCTGGACGAGGTGCGCCGCGGCCTGGCCATGTTGCCCGAGGACCAACGCGAGGCGCTGATCCTGATCGGGGCCGGCGGACTGTCCTACGAGGAGGTCTCGGAGATCTGCGGCTGCGCCATCGGTACGATCAAGAGCCGCGTCAGCCGCGCCCGCGACCGTCTGGCGACCATCATCGAAACCGGCGCCTACGACCAGGACGACATCCTGCCGTCCAGCGCCATGGAAACCCTGATCGCGCAGCTTGAATCGCTGCGCGGCGCCGCCATCGCCGCCTAGGCCAACCTCACCGGAGCGCTCGGCGCGACCATCCCGAATAGGTGAAGGTCGCGGGCTCCGGGGCTCGGGCGTAGCAATAGCCCGTCAGCCCAGAACTGCTCTGCAGATGCGCCCGCACGGTGGCGCCCGCCTGCGCCTGATCCCGGGATAGCCGGAACGACCAGCCGACCGGCGCATTGGCCGAGCCTGGGAAGTGTTTCAACACGTCGGGCCGCTCGATCCCCGGAACCACTGACAGCACCGGAGCGCCGCCCACGTGGACGCTGACCTGCGAGATCGTCGCCCCCGGCGTGCGCTCGATGGCCCAGCCCGAGAACTCCAGGTCGCCGTTCGACAGGGTCGCCACGCTCTCGAAGCCGCCCATGGGCGAGCTCGCCAGCGTCAGGCCCGACAGGTCCACGCCCGGCGCGCCGACCACGTAGAGGTCCTGGTTCTCATAGAGCCCCTTGGGGAACCGCCGCCAGCTGAGGCCCGGCGCCAGCCGCGCGATGGCCGCGCCGACAAAGGCCTCGGTGACATAGGACATGCCGTAGATGTCGAGATCGAGCGAGCTGCTCTCGCTGAAGCGCAGATAGTGCAGGCCCGAGGCGTCCATGACCTCGCCGGCCGGCAGGATCGCCTCGTCGTGGACGCTGAAGGCCAGCACGCCGCGCGGCCCGACCAGGCGGTACAACCGCTCCAGCCACTGGTGGAACAGCTCGGTCGGCAGGTGGGAGAACATCGAGCCGACCAGCACGATGTCATGCTTGCCGGCATGATCGAATACGGCCGGATCCTTGGCCGAGTGCACGCCGTTGACCCCGAAGGTGGCGACCTGCCAGTCGATGGCCTGGTGATAGATGTCGGCGACGTAGATCTGGTCGGGACGCAGGCGCTGCTCCAGCAGGCGCGTCAGCCGGCCCCAGCCCGAGGCGAAATCGAGCACGGTGCCTAGCTTGTCGAAGCCGCCGAACACGCCCTCCGCGATCTGGCGATAGGCCTCACCCAGCCGCATCGCCGACTCGACGAACTTGAACGCCGAGATCGAGCTGTCGAACTCGTAGTTCGGCAGGATGGCGTTGAAGAACATCTCGTCCTGGCCGGGCAACGGCTTGCAGAACTTGACGGGGTCCACGCCGTGGAGCCGCAGATAGTCCTCGATGAAGGCCCGATAGACGGGGTCCACCTGCTCAAAGGAGAGATCAGGCGAGGGGTGCTCTGCAGTCACGCTGGCGGTCTCCCGGAGCCATGCGAAAGGCTCGATTCCAAGGGCGGCGACGCGCCAACGCGTCGCGGGCCCCGGCTATAGCACCCGCCACAGCGCGAGGCAGCCACAACGCGCGTCATCCTCCGGGCTCGCGCAGCGAGATCCGGGGGACCCAAGCTGAATCTCGGGATAGAGCAACGACCGCTTGGGTCCCCCGGATCGTCTTGCAGACGACCGGAGGATGACGAAGCGGCGGCGACGCCAACCAGGCGTCGCCCTTGAAAGCCTTAGTGCTGGCTTTCCGGCATCCGCACGACGAGGCCGTCGAGCGCGTCGCTGACCTTGATCTGGCAGGACAGGCGGCTGTTCGGCTCAACGTTCTCGGCGAAGTCGAGCATGGAGTCTTCCATGGCCGAGGTCGAACCGGTCTTGTCCTGCCAGGCGGCGTCCACATAGACGTGGCAGGTCGCGCAGGCGCAGGCTCCGCCGCAGTCGGCGTCGATGCCCGGGACGTTGTTCTTCACAGCGCCTTCCATCACCGTCAGGCCATTCTTCACGTCGATGACGTGTTCGGTGCCGTCGTGCTCGATGTAGGTGATCTTGGCCATTTACTCCCCTTCGCCGCTTGTTATGCAGCGACCTCTTTCATGGATACGGACGTGTCGGCAAGCCGCTCGAGATTGACCGGCTTGCGGTTGGCGATGAGCTGTTTGCCCATCATGAACTCCGGGGGCGAGTTGATCGCCTCCACGGCTTGGACCTGATCGCCCTTCAGGTGAAAGACTGCGAACTTGGCGCTGGCCGGGTCGCCGCGCAGCAACACGCGGTCGGCGTCGAACGGCAGGCCGGCGATCTGGAGCTTCAGATCGTATTGATCCGACCAGTTCCAGGGCACCTCGGGAGTCGGCGCCGCGCGGCCAGTGATGGCCGAGGCCGCCTGCTTGGCCTGTTCCAAGGCGCTGGGCACGCTCTCGGGGCCGAACATCCGGTCGTAGTGCGGCATCGGCCGGTGAGTGACGTCGCCGATCGCGAAGACGCTGGGATCGGCCGTGCGGGCTTCCAGATTGACCACCACGCCGCGGGCGCATTCCAGGCCGGCGTCGCGGGCGATCTCGTCATTGGGGGTTGCGCCGACGCCCAGCAGCACGACGTCGCAGGCGACGATCCGGCCGTCGGCCAGACGCACGCCGCTGACCTTGCCGCCCTCGCCGATGAAGCCGCTGACGCTGGCGCCCAGCACGAACTCGACGCCGCGGGAGATGTGATAGTCACGGAAGAAGTTGGAGAGCGGCTCGCAGGCGCTGCGGGCCAGGATGCGCGCCTCGCGTTCCAGCACCACCGCCTCGGCGCCGAGCGCGCGAGCCGAGGCCGCGACCTCCAGGCCGATATAGCCGCCGCCGACGATCACCAGCCGCTTGCCAGGACCGAGCGCCGCCTTGATCGCCTCGGCGTCGGCGGCCGAGCGCAGGGTGAGTACGCCGGGCAGATCCGCGCCTTCGATCGGCAGCCGGATCGGCCGCATGCCGGTGGCGATGATCAGGATGTCGTAGCTGAGGGTCTCGCCGTTGGAGAGCGAGACGCTCTTGTCCGAGCGGGCCAGCTTCTCGGCGCGGGTATTGGGCCGGAAGTCGATGTTGTGGTCGGCGTAGAACTCCAGCGGCTTCAGCGCCAGGGAATCGGCGTCGGCCTCACCCTTCAGCCAGGCCTTGGACAGCGGCGGCCGCTGATAGGGCGGGATCGGCTCCTCGCCCACCAGGGTGATGAGTCCGGTGTGGCCATACTGGCGAAGCAAGGCCGCAGCCGTGCCGCCGGCGTGGCCTGCCCCGAGGATCACAATATGCGCGTCCGATTGGCTCATAGAAGCCCCATGCAGAAAAGTGACGGCGCCGTCAACTTTCCAAACGCCGTTCGGATTAGATCGTAGACCAGCAGACCGCGATCAGACGACGCGGTCCACCAGCATCTTCTTGATCTCGCCGATGGCCTTGGCCGGATTCAGGCCCTTGGGACAGACCTGCGCACAGTTCATGATCGTGTGGCAGCGATAGAGCTTGAAGGGGTCCTCCAGCTCGTCCAGGCGATCGCCGGTGGCCTCGTCGCGGCTGTCGATCAGCCAGCGATAGGCGTGCAGCAGAGCCGCCGGGCCCAGGTACTTGTCGCCGTTCCACCAGTAGCTGGGGCACGAGGTCGAGCAGCAGGCGCACAGGATGCACTCATAGAGGCCGTCCAGCTTTTCCCGGTCTTCCGGGCTCTGGCGCCACTCGGTCTGCGGTTCCGGCGTCGTGGTGTGCAGCCAGGGCTCGATCGAGGCGTACTGAGCGTAGAACATGCTCATGTCCGGGATCAGGTCCTTGATCACCGGCATGTGCGGCAGCGGGCTGATCTGGCAGTCCTTGCCGGGCACTTCTTCGTGGCCATGGGTGCAGGCCAGCGTGTTGCGGCCGCCGATGTTCATGGCGCAGGATCCGCAGACCCCCTCGCGGCACGAGCGGCGGAAGGACAGCGTCGGGTCGATGTCGTTCTTGATGTGAATCAGAACGTCCAGGACCATCGGACCGCAGGCCTCAACGTCGACGTCATAGGTGTCCCAGCGCGGGTTCTCGGTCCCCTCGGGATCGTAGCGATAGATCTTGAAGGTCTTCACCTTCTTGGCCCCGGCGGGCGCGGCGTGGTGCTTGCCCTTCTGGACGCGGGAATTCTTGGGCAGAACGAGCTGGACCATCAGACGCTTTCCTTAAGCGAGGACGCGTTAAACGAGGAAATCAAGGAAGCCATCACCGGTCCTAGTACACCCGCGCCTTGGGCGGGATGTAAGCGATGTCGTTGGTCAGGGTGTAGCTGTGCACCGGCCGGTAATCGATCGCGACCTTGCCGGTCTTGTCGTCGAACCAGGTCAGGGTGTGCTTCATCCAGGTTTCGTCGTTGCGGTCCGGGAAGTCCTCGTGGGCGTGGGCCCCGCGGCTTTCGGTGCGGTTGTGGGCGCCGGCCACCGTGGTGATCGCCTGGCCGACCAGGTTGTCGAACTCCAGGGTCTCCAGGAGGTCGGTGTTCCAGATCATGCCGCGGTCGGAGACCTTGAGGTCCGGGCGCTTGGCGTGGACGGCGGCGAGCCGCTCGACGCCGGAGGCCAGGCTCTCGCTGGTGCGGAAGACGGCGGCGTCCTCCTGCATCGCCTTCTGCATTTCGAGGCGCAGGGTGGCGGTGGTGGTGCCGCCCGAGGCGTTACGGAACTTGTCGAAGCGGGCCAGGTGACCATCGGTCATGGCCGGCTTCAGCTCCGGCTGGGTCGCGCCGGCCTTGATGGTGTCGGCGCAGCGCAGGGCGGCCGAGCGGCCGAACACCACGAGGTCGATCAGCGAGTTGGAGCCCAGGCGGTTGGCGCCGTGCACCGAGACGCAGGCCGCTTCACCCACGGCCATCAGGCCCGGAACCACCTTGTCCGGATCGTCGCCCAGACGGGTCACGACCTCGGAGTAGAAGTTCGTCGGGATGCCGCCCATGTTGTAGTGCACGGTCGGCAGGACCGGGATCGGCTCCTTGGTCACATCGACGCCGGCGAAGACCTTGGCGCTTTCCGAAATGCCCGGCAGGCGTTCGGCTAGCATCTTCGGATCCAGGTGATCGAGGTGCAGGAAGATGTGGTCCTTCTTCGGACCCACGCCGCGGCCTTCGCGGATTTCGATGGTCATGGCCCGGCTGACCATGTCGCGCGGAGCCAGGTCCTTCACGGACGGCGCATAGCGCTCCATGAAGCGCTCGCCCTCGGAGTTGGTCAGATAGCCGCCCTCGCCGCGCGCGCCCTCGGTGATGAGGCAGCCCGCGCCATAGATGCCGGTCGGGTGGAACTGGACGAATTCCATGTCCTGCAGGGGCAGGCCGGCGCGCAGCGCCATGCCGCCGCCGTCACCGGTGCAGGTGTGGGCGCTGGTGGCCGAGAAGTAGGCGCGGCCGTAGCCGCCGGTCGCCAGGATGACCTGCTGGGCCTGGAAGCGGTGCAGGGTGCCGTCGTCGAGCTTCCACGCGGTCACGCCGCGGCAGACGCCTTCGTCCATGATCAGGTCGAGGGCGAAGTACTCGATGAAGAACTCGGTGTCGTGCGCCAGGCTCTGGCCATACATCGTATGAAGCATGGCGTGGCCGGTGCGGTCGGCCGCCGCGCAGGTGCGCTGGATCGGGGCCTCGCCGAAGTTCTTGGTCATGCCGCCAAAGGCGCGCTGGTAGATCTTGCCTTCCGAGGTGCGCGAGAACGGCACGCCCCAGTGTTCCAGCTCATAGACCGCGGCCGGCGCGTTGCGGCACAGGTACTCGATGGCGTCCTGGTCGCCCAGCCAGTCCGAGCCCTTGACGGTGTCGTACATGTGCCAACGCCAGTCGTCCTCGCCCATGTTGCCGAGCGAGGCGGAGATGCCGCCCTGGGCCGCGACGGTGTGCGAGCGGGTCGGGAAGACCTTGGAGATGCAGGCGGTCTTCAGACCGGCCTGGGCGCAGCCGAGCGCGGCGCGGAGGCCCGAGCCGCCGGCCCCGACCACGACGACGTCGAACTTGTGATCGATGAACTGATAGTTCGCCATGGGATTAGTAAGCGCCTCCCAGCGCGACCTTCAGAATGGAGAACACCGCCAGCGCCCCGACGAGCGAGCAGACGAAGAGATTGAGCAGCAGCAGCCCGGCGCGGGTCAGGTGCTTTTCGATATAGTCCTCGATCACCACCCGCAGGCCGGCGTGCATATGCATGAAGCCGACAACCACGAAGAGGCCCATCAGCACCGGGTTGAGCGCTGAGGAGGTCAGCCACTCCACCGCGCCGTAATAGTCGGTGGCCGCCAGGCGCAGGCCGGCGAACACAGCCCAGATGACCAGCGGAACCAGCGCCACGGCGGTGACCCGCTCGGCGATCCAGGCGCCCACGCCATGCTTGGCGGCGCCGAGGCCGCGAGCGCGGCCCAGAGGTGTGCGATAGCTGGCCATCAGAGCGCTCCCGTCATGCCGGCGATAATCCAGACCGCGAGGGTGGCGGCGATGGCGAAGGCGATGGTGGCGATCGCCCCCATGGTCGCCGTCTTCAGATTGTAGCCGTGACCGGCGTCCCAGATCAGGTGCTGGATACCCTTGGCCAGGTGATAGAAGGTCGCCAGGGTCATGCCGAACATGACGACCTTGCCGAGCGGCGAGCCCATGACCGCCTTGAACATCCCGTAGGCCTCAGGCCCGGCGGCGAGCGTCATCGCCCAGATCGCCAGGATCAGACCCCCGCCATAGAGCGCGCAACCCGAGGCGCGGTGCAGGATCGAGGTGGCCATGGTCAAGTGCCACCGCCAGATCGTCGTATGTGGCGAGAGCGGGCGTTCGCGGGGGGCGTCTGTCATGAGCGTTCCGAACTGGAAGAAGCGGCTCCGCTTTTAAGCCGCAGCCCTTAAGTGTCAACGAAGGCGGCGCGGCGTGGCGAACAGACGTCGCCAAGCCTTCGCCAACGCCGAAGTTTCCCGCATTTTTCTTTTGATGCAATGCGTCTTTCCCGTAAGCATCCTTCGCGGGAGACGAAGGATGCGGTTCGACCTGATCGATCTGAGGCTGTTCTGCGAGGTGGCGGACGCCGGTTCCATCACGCGCGGCGCCGAACGCAGCGCCCTGGCCCTGGCGGCGGCCTCGACCCGCATCCGCAATATGGAGGACGCCTTGGGCGCGCCCTTGCTGGAACGCTCGCGCCAGGGCGTCACCCTGACCCCGGCCGGCCGCACCCTGCTCAAGCACGCCCGCACGATCCTTTCGCAGACCGCACGGCTGCGCGAGGACCTGGGCGCCTATGCCGGCGGCCTGTCGGGCGAGGTGCGGCTGCTGGCCAACACCAACGCCCTGACCGAATTCCTGCCCGAGGCGCTCAGCGCGTTCCTGGCCGGCCACCCCCATGTGAGCGTCAATCTGGAGGAGCGCCTCTCCGACGAGATCGTCGGGCTGGTCGCCGAAGGGGTCGGGGATGTCGGGATCGTCGCCGGCACCGTCGACATGGGCAGCCTGGAAACCTTCCCGTTCCGCTCCGACCGCTTCGTGGTGGTCAGCAGCGCGGTCCATCCGCTGGCCCAGCGCAGCTCGATGACCTTCGCAGACGTGCTCGGCTTCGATCTGGTCGGCCTGGACCGTGCCAGCTCGCTGCAACGCTTCCTCTCGACCAAGGCGGCGCGCGAGGGTCGCCCCCTGCGCCTGCGCGTCCAACTCCGCAGCTTCGACGCGGTCTGTCGGCTGGTGGAGTGCGGGGTCGGGGTCGGGGTGGTGCCGGAAACCACCGCCCGGCGCGCGGCGCGCACCATGTCGCTGGGCATCGTTCAGCTGACCGACGACTGGGCGCGGCGCGACCTGACCATCTGCGTGCGCGACTTAGGCCAGCTCGCCCCCTACGCCCGCGAGCTGGTGAACAGCCTGCGGCCGTAGGAGATCGCCAACGCGCGGCTAGGCTGCGCCCCTCATCGCCCGCTTCACGTTGGAGCCGGGATGGGCGAGCCGCGCTTCAACGACCCGCGCCAGGCGGCGCACGCCCTCGTCGATACCTTCTGGGCTGAGCAGCGAGTAGCTGAGCCGCAGGGTGTTGGCCTGGGGTTCAACGGCGAAGAACGGCGCGCCGGGCACGAAGGCGACCCTCTCCTCCGCCAGCGCCGCCTCCAGCAGGTGGGCGCCGTCGAGACCCTCAGGCGCCTTGAGCCAGACGAACATCCCACCCTGGGGCTTGGACCAGGTGACGCCCATCGGCATGTGCCGGGCGAGCGCGGTCTGCATGGCTGAGGCGCGTTCGCGGTAGTGGACGCGCAAGCGCTCCAGGTGGCCATCATAGTCCTCGGCGATCACCCGCGCGGCGACCATCTGGTTGATCGTCGAGACATGCAGGTCGCAGCCCTGCTTGAGCAGCACGAGCTTGTCGATCACCGGCCTTGGCGCGCAGACCCAGCCGAGACGCAGCGCCGGCGACAGGGTCTTGGAGAAGGTGCCGCAGTAGAGGGTCCGGGCGCTCTCGATCGAGCCTGACCGCGCCACGTCCAGCGCCAACAGCGACGGCTCGCTGGTCCCGGCGAAGCGCAGTTCGCGATAGGCGGCGTCTTCGATCACCACCAGGTCGTGGGCCGAGGCGCGGTCCAACACCGCCTCGCGTTCCCGGCGCGTCATGGTGCGGCCCGATGGATTGGCGAAGTCGGGGACCAGATAGGCCAGCCGCGCGCCGGCCGGGACCTCCTGCGCGTCCAGATCGCCATAGGTCGGCTCATAGGCGTTGAAGGCGCCGAGCGCGCCCATATAGGTCGGCCGCTCGGCCAGCACGGCGTCGCCTCGCGTCAGGAACAGCTTGCCGATCAGGTCGAGCGCCTGCTGGGAGCCGGCGGTGATGACGATATTGCCCTCGTCGCAAGACACGCCGTCGGCGCTCATCCGCGCGGCGATCCAGCGGCGCAACTCCGGCAGGCCCTCGCTCACCGAATACTGCAGCGCCTGGGCGCCAGCCTGCTTCAGCACGTCCTCGTACGCCGACTGGATACGCTCAGCGGGAAACAGCTGCGGATCGGGAATACCGCCGGCGAAGGACAGGATGTCCGGCTGATCCAGCAGCTTCAGCAACTCGCGGATCTCGGAGGCGCGGACATGCGTCATCCGTTCAGCGAAGCGGTCAGTCCAGGTGTTCATGGGAAGCTCCATCGTGTGCGGATGGAGCAATGTCTGGCCAATCCATCCGCAAAATTTGCGGGGATCGGCGGGGTGAGCAGCTAGCTGCGCACGACCTCGCGTCGCCCCGGAAGGGCGGCGGCTACTTTCAGAGAAAGGGCGGGGCGCTGGCTCATAACGGCGTGACCATAGGGGCCTGGCGCGCCGATGTCACCACCTAGGGCCGCTCTTCCAGCCAATCGGCCGAGCGCATTTCCTGCAGGCGCGAGGCGGTGCGCTCGAACTCGAAGGCGCCGTCGCCTTCCGGATAGAGGGCCGCCGGCTCAGCCTCGGCCAGGACGATCAGCCGGACGTGGGCCTCATAGAGGGCGTCGATCAGGATCACGAAGCGCCGCGCCTCCTCCCGGCGATTGGCGGTGAGCTTGGGCAGATCCTGCAGGAACACGGTGTGGAACCGCTCGGCGATGGCCACATAGTCGTTCGGTCCCAGCGCCACCGAGCACAGGCTGGCGAAGGTCGCCCGCACCATGCCGCCGCAGGTGTGCGGCAGGTGGACCTTGCGGCCCAGCACCTCCAGCGTCTCGCCGATCTCCTCCTCGGCCCCCAGCATGTCGCGCCACAGCGCGTCGAAGCAGCGTTGGTTGTCGGGGTCGTTCGGCGAGAACCAGGTGCCCGCCGCCCGCAGGCGGTCCAGCCGGTAGTCGTGCGGGCCGGCCACGCTCACCACCTCCACCTTGCTCTTCAGCAATTCGATGAACGGCAGGAACAGCTGGCGGTTGATGCCGTCCTTGTAGAGCTGGTCGGGCAGCCGGTTGGAGGTCGCCACCAGGGTGACGCCGCGGGCGAACAGCGCCTCGAACAGCCGGCCCAGGATCATGGCGTCGGCGATGTCGGTGACCTGGAACTCATCGAAGCACAGCAGCCGCGCCTGGCCGGCGACCACATCGGCCAGCGGCGGGATCGGGTCGTCACCCTTAGCCTGCCCGAACTTGGCCTTGCGCGCGGCGGCGTCGCCCTTGCGCCAGGCGTCGATCAGCCGGTGGATCTCACCCATGAAGACGTGAAAGTGGACGCGGCGCTTCTTGTCGACCGGCGCGCTGGCGAAGAACAGGTCCATCAGCATGGACTTGCCGCGCCCGACCGGCCCGATCAGATAGACGCCGCGTTGGCCCTCAGGCTTCTTGAAGAAGGCGGCGAAACCGCTGGGCTCGGCGGCGACAAGGTCGCCCTCCAGCCGCACCAGCGCGGCGAGCGCGGCGGCCTGGGCCGGATCGGGGCGTATCTCGCCCTGCGCCAGGCGGGCGTCATAGGCGGCTTGGAGCAGGGAGGCCATCGCGTCGGCCTAACCCGCCCTCGCCGTCGCCTCAAGCGGAACAGTCTTCACGCCTGGGCGGTTGATCTATTCTGACCAAGCCAGGAGCCCGCCATGCCCCCGAGAAAATCCAGTGTCACGGAAGCCCCCTCCTTCCAGCCTGAAGACGGATTGGATCCGGTCGTCACCGACATCGAAGAGATCGACGGGCTTGAGGCGGAGGGCAGTCACCAGGGCATCGGGCGACGCGCGGACAAGCCGCCCTCCGATCGCGAACACGGCCTGAAGACCCGCGCCCGCAACAAGGAGATCAACAGCGGTCGTCCGTTCAGCGGCTGACTTAGCCGGCCGCCGCCAGTTCAACGCCGAGCGGCCGCGCCTGCGCGCCGCTCGCCAGATAAGCGGCGAGCGCCCCGCGCAGGTGCTGCAGGATGGCCTCGAACTTTTGCTCGTCAGGCTCCAGCAGGGTGAAGCGGAAGCCCTCGAGATCGGAGTTGAAGCCGGTGGACAGCGGCACCACGCAGATCCCGGTGTTCCCGAGCAGGTGGTAGACGAACCGGGCGTCGAGCGCGTCACCAAGGTAGGGACCGATGATGGCCTCGACCTGCGGCGCCATGGGCAGGCTCTGGTCCAGCGCCAGGGCGCCCTCGCGGAACACCGCGGTCATGTAGAAGGCGCCGCGGGCCGGATGGATGATCAGCTCGGGCAGGCCGCCCAGCACCTCGACGGCGCGCTGGGCGCGGCGGTCGTAGGCCGAGACGCGGGTCTCCAGATAGGGATAGTAGCGCTCATCGCCCATGACCCGCGGCAGCACCTTCTGCGGCAGGGTGGTGGCGCAGACCTCCAGCATCTTGGCTTCCAGCAGCGACCTGGCGAAGCGGTCGAAGTTCTGGTCCTGATCGCGGTTGTAGATCTCGATCCAGCCGCAGCGCGAACCGGGCCAAGGGAATTCCTTGGAGATGCCGCGCATGGCGATGGCCGGCACCTTGCCGACGACCGAGGCAAGCTTGCGCATGCCGCTGCCGAGGTAGGCCAGGTTCGAGTAGATCTCGTCGGAGATGATGAACAGGTCGTGGCGCGCGGCGATGTCGACGATCGCGGCCAGGGTCTCCTCCGGATAGACGAAACCCGTCGGGTTATCCGGATTGATGATGATGATCGCCGCGATGTCGGGGTTGCCGATCACCTTGGCCTCCAGATCCGCCAGGTCGGGCTTCCAGCCGTTCTCGGGATCGAGGCGATAGGTGATGTGCGGCGCGCCGGCGTGGGCGGCTTCGGCCGACGAGTGGGTCGGATAGGCCGGGTTCGGACCGATGACGCGGGCCTTGGGGTGCAGCGCGCCATAGATGGTCGAGATGGCGTCGCCCAGGCCGTTGAAGAACAGGATGTCGTCCGGCGTGATTTGGATGCCGCCCTCGAGATTCCGCTCGTGGGCGATGTAGGCGCGCGTCTCGTCCAGGCCCTTGGTCGGCGAATAGGCGAAGCTCAGATCCTCGCCCGCGGCCTGGGTGACGATCTCCTTGATCCAGTCCGGGACGCGTTCGCCCTTGGCCACCGGGTCGCCGATGTTCTCCCAGCGGATGGCTGCGCCGGTCGTCTCGATAGCTCGCGCTACCTCCACGATCTGGCGGATTTCGTAGCGCAGGTTGTCCGCGCCGGGATGGACGATTTGCGTTCGCAAGAACTGGATACCCTTAACTCTGCGGGCCTGGCCGCAGCCGTCGCTGATCGACGGCCAGCGGTTCCTAGTCAATTGCGCGCTTGATGTGGAGCAGGAAATGGCTGCGTCCGCGTCGCAGGGGCCCTAGCCCTTCACGCCCAATTCCTTGCGCACGAAGCGATAGGTCTCGCGCTCTTCGCAGGCGCAGCCGCGCATCTTCCCGTCGGCCGTCCACCAGATCAGGGTCGGGTAGGCGAAGTTTATGCCGTTGGCCTTCAGCAGCGGCTGCAGATCGGTGACCATCTTGCGACCGGCCTCCACCACCGCGGTGCGGGCCATGTCGCCGTCGGCCGGGGCGATGCCTGGCGCCTTCCAGGCCTCGGCCGGGACGGACTCCCAGCGCTCCATCAACGGCCAGGAGCGGTTGAGCCAGATCTCGGCGACGGTCGAACGCTCCGCCGGCGTCGACTTGGACACGCCGTTGTGGTCGGCCCGGGCGATCTCGATCACGCGGGTGTCGACATTGGCGGCGTGCAGCAGCGGGAACTCCTCGGCCTTGAACTGCACGCAGTCCGGGCAGGTGCGGAACGAGACCATATAGAGCTTCGGCCCGGTCTTGCCGGGCGACACCCAGCCGGAGGTCTCTAGGATCTTGGTGATCTCGGCCTGGTGCTTGGTGATGGTCTTCGGGCGCCAGCGGAGCTCGTAGTTCCAGTAGGCCCAACCGCCGACCACGACGAGCGCCCCGACCAGGATCAGGATCGCCCACAACTGGAACCGCTTCATCTCAACCCCGTCACTCGACCCACGAACACCTACAGTAGAGGCGTCACTTCATGGTGGGAATGACGAAGGCGCTGTCCTCGCTCATGCCCTCCGGCCAGCGGGCGGTGATGGTCTTGACCTTGGTGTAGAAGCGCACGCCTTCGAGGCCATGCTGGTTGACGTCACCGAACGCCGAACGCTTCCAGCCGCCGAACGAGTGGTAGGCGACCGGCACCGGGATCGGCACGTTGATGCCGACCATGCCGACCTGCACCCGGCTGGCGAACTCGCGCGCCGCGCGGCCGTTGCGGGTGAAGATCGCCACGCCGTTGCCGTACTGATGTTGGCTGGGCAGGGCCAGGGCCTCTTCGAAGCTCTCGGCGCGGACGATCTGCAGCACCGGCCCGAAGATCTCCTCTTGATAGGTCCGCATCCCGGCCTTGACCTGGTCGAACAGGCTGGGGCCGATGAAGAAGCCCTGCTCGAAGCCCTGCAGCGAGAAGCCGCGGCCGTCGACCACCAGCTCGGCGCCCTCGTCGACGCCGAGCTGGATGTAGTCGGCGATCTTCTGGCGATGGGCGGCGGAGACCACCGGGCCGTATTGGGCGCCCGCGTCGGTGGAGATCCCCACCTTCAGCGAGGCGATCTCGGCCACCATCCGCTCGCGCAGTTCATCGGCGGTCTTCTGGCCGACCGGCACCACCACCGGCAGCGCCATGCAACGCTCGCCGGCCGAGCCGAAGGCCGCGCCCGACAGGTCCTTGATCACCTGGTCGAGATCGGCGTCGGGCAGGACGATGCCGTGGTTCTTGGCCCCGCCCATGGCCTGGACGCGTTTCCCGTGCGCCGTGCCGGTCTGGTAGACGTAGTGGGCGATGTCGGAGGAGCCGACGAAGCTCACCGCGGCGATGTCCGGATGGGTCAGGATAGCGTCGACCGCGACCTTGTCGCCGTGCACCACGTTCAGCACGCCCTTCAGGTCCATGCCCAGATTGGCCCCGGCCTCCATGAACAGCTCGGCCAGCCGCACCGGCAGGGTCGGGTCCTTCTCCGAGGGCTTCAGGATGAAGGTGTTGCCGACCGCGATGGCGATGCCGAACATCCACATCGGGATCATGCCGGGGAAGTTGAACGGGGTGATCCCCGCCGCCACGCCCAGCGGCTGGCGCATCGAATAGACGTCGATGCCAGGGCCGGCGCCCTCGGTGTATTCACCCTTCAGCACATGCGGGATGCCGCAGGCGAACTCGATCACTTCCAGCCCGCGCTGAATGTCGCCCTTGGAGTCGGCCACCACCTTGCCGTGCTCGGAGGACAGCAGTTCGGCCAGTTCCTCCATCCGCGCCTCGACCAGACGCTTGAACTCGAACATCACCCGCGCCCGGCGCTGGGGATTGGTCGCCGCCCAGGCCGGCTGCGCGGCCAGCGCCGCCTGCACCGCACCATCGACCTCCGCCGCCGTAGCCAGGGCGACTTTTGCCTGAACCTCACCGGTGTTGGGGTTGAAAACGTCGCCGAAACGGCCCGAGACGCCAGCAACCGCCACGCCGGAGATGAAATGTTGGATATCGCGCATACCGAAGTTCTAGGCCTTCGCGAAGCGCCTGGGTAGACCTGACGGGGCGTCAAACAAACACGGTGCGCGCCGGCGCGCCGAAAGCCCAAGCGCCCCTTGCCCTGGCGGCGAGGCGCGGCGCATTCTGGCGTGACTATGACGAGCGCCGCATCCACCGCTTCGGCCCTGCCTGCGCGCAGCGCCTATCACGACCACATCATCGATGTGCTGATCGCCGAGCGGGCGCCCAAACTGTCGGGCGGCGCGGCCTGGCCGATGATCCGCCCCCTGCTCTATCGCCTGCTGGACTACCGCAAGGCGCGCGCAATGGCGCAGGCGATCGGCCCGCTCTCGGGCCGCGCGGCGCTGGACTATGTGTCCGACATGCTCAGCGTGAAGGTGACGGCGTCCGGCCTGGACCGCGTGCCGAGAACCGGCCGGGTCATCTTCGTCTGCAATCATCCAACCGGCATCGCCGACGGGATCGCGGTGTTCGACGCCCTGAAGGGGGTTCGGCCCGACGTCTGCTTCTACGCCAATTCCGACGCCCACCGGGTGGTCCCGCGCTTTGACGAGGTGCTGATCCCGGTCGAGTGGGTGGAGGAAAAACGCACCCGCGACCGCACCCGCCTGACCCTGCAGCTGACCCGTGAGGCCATGGAGGCCGAACGCGCTCTGGTGATCTTCCCGTCCGGCCGCCTGGCCCGGCGCGGCGCCAACGGCGTGCTGGCTGACCCGCCCTGGATGCCGAGCGCGCTCTCCATCGCCCGCAAGTACGAGGCGGTCGTCGTGCCGCTGCACCTGACCGGGCCGTGGTCGACCCTGTTCCACCTGTTCAACCGCATTTCGCAGGAACTGCGCGACATCACCCTCTTCCACGAACTCTTGAACAAGCGCGGCCGCGAGTTTTCGCTGATCATCGGCCAGCCGATCGCGCCAGACGCCCTGGACCCGGACGCCAACACCGCGACCCTGGCGCTGAAGGCCTATGTGGAGAACACCTTGCCCCGACATCCCGACCGGCCGTTCGCATGATCGCCCCCGCCGACGGCGAGTTCCGCCTTGACGACGAGGCCGCCACCGCCCGGCTCGGCGCGGCGCTGGCCGCCGAGCTGAAGCCTGGCGAGGCGATCTGCCTGACCGGGCCGCTGGGCGCCGGCAAATCGACCCTGGCCCGCGCCCTGATCCGCGCCCTGACCACCGCGACCGAGGAGGTGCCCAGCCCAACCTTCACCCTCGTGCAGTTCTATGAGGGCGCGCGGCTGAAGGTCGCGCATTTCGACCTCTACCGCCTGACCTCCGCCGACGAGGCCTATGAGATCGGTCTCGACGAGGCGCTGGAGGACGGGGCGGCTGTGATCGAATGGCCCGAGCGGCTTGACGGCCACCTTCCTCCCGACCGACTCGATATAGAGATCGCCATCGATTTGGCCCCGGACGGGGGAGAGGCGCGCCGCGCCCGGCTGACGCCGGCGGGCGCCTGGGAAGGACGTGGGCTTGAGTTCCGATCGTGAGGGCCGCAAGGCCGAGTTCCTGAAGGCTGCCGGTTTCGAGGGCGCGCGCCGTGAGCCGCTGGCCGGCGACGCCTCGACGCGCGCCTATGAGCGCCTATATCGGCCAGACGGCTTGGCGGTGATCTTCATGGATCAGCCCCCGGCCCTGGAAACCACCGTCTGCCCGCCCGGCGCCACGAACGCCGAGCGCCTGGCCATGGGCTACAACGCCGCCGCGCGCCTGGCCGCGGGCTCCGTCGCCGCTTTCGTCGCCACCGCCGCCTTCCTGCGCGAGCGGGGCCTGTCGGCGCCGGCGATCCTGGCCCACGACATCGAACATGGCCTGGCGGTGCTGGAGGACCTGGGCGATGGCCTGTTCGCCACCCTGATCGCCGAGGGTCAGGCCGAGACGCCGCTCTATGAGGCGGCCGTCGACGTCCAGATCGCCCTACAATCCGCGCCGCCGCCGAAGGTCCTGACCACCGATGGCGCAAGCTGGCCGCTACTGGCCTACGACGCCCTGGCCCTCAAGGTTGGAACCGACACCTTCCTCGAATGGTGGCCGAAGTTCAGCGGCCTGCCGGCCCTAGGCGCCGTCGCCATCGCCGACTGGGACGCGCTGTGGGCGCCGATCTTCGCGCGCGGCGAGGCCGGGGCCAGCGTCTTCACCCACCGCGACTTCCACGCCCAGAACCTGCTGTGGCTGCCGGACCGGAACGGCGTGGCCCGCGTCGGCCTGCTCGATTTCCAGGACGCCCTGCGCGCCCACCCCGCCTGGGACCTGACCCACCTGCTGCAGGACGCCCGCCGCGACGTCTCGCCGGAGCTGGAAAGCGCCATGCTGGATCGCTTCCTCGCCGCCCGCCCGAGCCTGGAGCGCGAGGCCTTCATCGCCGACTACCGCGCCCTGGCCGCCTCCAACGCCGCGCGCATCCTGGGCCGGGTGTTCGCCCGCCAGGCCCTGCTGGGCCGGACCCAGTACGAAGAGTTCATGCCGCGCACCTGGCGCTATCTCGAACGCAACCTCGCCGATCCGCAGCTAGCTGGTCTGAAGGCCTGGTTCGACCGACACATCCCCCAGAGCGCCCGCCGATGAGCCAGATCAAGACCGCCATGGTGCTGGCCGCCGGGATCGGCTCACGGATGCGCCCGCTGACCGACGAGCGGCCCAAGGCCCTGGTCGAGGTGGCTGGCCGCACCCTGATCGACCGGGTGCTGGACCGTCTGGTCGAGGCCGGGATCGAGACCGCCGTGGTCAATGTCCACCACTTCGCCGACCAGATGGAGGCCCATCTGGCGGGGCGCACCGACCTCAAGATCCTGATCTCCAATGAGCGCGACGCCCTGCTGGATTCCGGCGGCGGCATCAAGCGCGCGCGGGCGATGTTGGGCGAGGACCCCATCTTGGTCGCCAACATCGACTCGCTGTGGATCGAGGGCGAGACCCCGGCGCTGGAAACCCTGAAGGCGGCCTGGAACCCCGAGATCATGGACCTCTGCCTGCTGCTGGTGCGGCGCGGCCATGGGATCGGCTTCGAAGGACCGCGCGGGTTCTTCATGGACGAGGCCGGGCGGGTCACCCATTCGGCCGAGCCGGAGCCGCCGACGCCCTACGCCAATGTCGGCTTCCAGATCCTCAAGCCGCAACTGGTCGACGACCAGCCGGACGGGCCGTTCTCCATCCTGCCGATCTGGTGGGAGCTATCGAAGCAGGGCCGCCTGTTCGGCGCGGTGATGGACGGCTTCTGGATGCATGTGGGAGATCCCGCCGCTCGGGAGGCGACGGAAGCGCGGCTCAAGTGAGCAGCCTTTTCACCAGCCCCGCCCCGCGCTGGTTCAGCATCCCGGCGCATCGCCCCTTCGTCCAGGACCTGGCTCAGGGCCTCTATGACGCGCTCATGCCGCTTGGCCCCGAGGCCTTGTCCCAGGCGGTGATCCTGACCCCGACCCGGCGCGGCGCCCGCTCGCTGGCCGACGCCTTCATCGCCGCGGGCGGCGGCGTCGCCGTGCTGCCGCCGCAGATCCGGCCGCTGGGCGACCTGGACGAGGGCGAGCCGCCGTTCGAACCGGGCGACCTCGCCGTCGACCTGCCCGCCGCCATCGCCCCCCTGCAACGCCGCTTCGAGCTGACCCGGCTGGTCAAGGAGAACGAGCGCGCGCTCGGCCGCGACCTCGACGCCTCGGCGGCGCTGGAACTGGCCGACGCCCTGGGCGGCTTCCTCGACAGCCTGCAGATCGAGGAGGTGCCCGGCGACGGGCTCGCCGATCTGGTCAGCGCCGACCTCGCCGAGCACTGGCAGGTCAGCCGCCACTTCCTGGAGACCGCGCTCAACGAATGGCCCAAGCGGCTGGCCGCCATGGGGCTGGTGGACACCACCCGCCGCCGCGTCGCCCTGCTGCGCCGCCTCGCCGAAACCTGGACGGCGAATCCCCCGCAAGGCGTGCTGATCGCCGCCGGCTCGACCGGCACGGCGCCGGCCACCGCCGACTTGCTGCGGGTGATCGCCCAGGCGCCGCAGGGCGCGGTGGTCCTGCCCGGCCTCGACGACAGCCTGGCCGCCGAGGCCTGGGACGAGGTCGGCGAACAGCATCCGCAGGGCGCGATGAAGCGCCTGCTGACCCGCGCCGGCATCACCCGCACCGAGGTCATGCCCTGGCCCGCCTCCCATAGCTTCGATTCCCGGGGCCGTTGGCGTCGCCGGGTGATCAACGAGGCCCTGCGGCCGGCCGAGCGCACCGCCGACTGGCTGACCGTGATCGAGAACCTGCGCGCCGAGGGCCAGACCGAGGGCGTCGATCCCATCGCCGAGGGCCTGGCCGGCCTTTCCGTCATCACCGCCCGCGCCGAGGAAGAGGCCGCGACCATCGCCGCCCTGCTGCTACGCGAGGCCCTGGAAACCCCCGGCAAGACCGCCGCCCTGGTCGCGCCCGACCAGACCCTGGCGCGCCGCGTCGCCGCCAAGCTCGCCCGCTGGGGCGTGGCGGCCGACTCCTCGGCCGGCCTGGCCTTGTCGGGCTGCCCAGGCGGGGCGCTGGCCGGGCTGGTCGCCAAGGCCGCCGTCGATCCGCTCGATCCCATCGTGCTGCTGGCGATCCTCAAGCACCCGTTCACGCGGCTCGGCCTCGACGCCGAGACCCTGGAACGCCGCCGGATCGAGCTCGAGCTCCAAGGCCTGCGCGGCCCGCGCCAGACCAGCTGGGAGGCGCTGGAAACCCAGCTCCGCCGCAAAGACGCGGGCGAGGCGCTGCTGCTCGTGGCCGATCTGCGCGCCGCGCTCACGCGCCTGGAAATCGAGGCCGAGACCCAGCCTCCGGCCGAGGCCGCGCGCCGCCTCACCGAGACCCTGGAAGCGCTATCGGCCGATCCGCTGGGCGACACCGGCGACCTCTGGGCCGGACATGGCGGCGAGACCCTGGGCCGGCTGCTGGCCGGGTTGATCGACGAATCCCACGGCCTGCCGCAAACCTCGCCCCGCGGCTTCGCCGACCTGCTGACGCGGCTGATGTCGGGCGAGTCGGTGCGGACCGGCGGCTCGACCCATCCGCGCCTGCGTATCCTGGGCGCCATCGAGGCCCGCCTGACCCGTGCCGACCGGCTGATCGTCGCGGGCCTGGAGGAAGGCACCTGGCCGCAGGGCGCGCCGCTCGACCCGTTCCTGTCGCGGCCGATGCGCGCCAAGCTCGGCCTGCCGCCGCCCGAGCGCCGCGTCGGCCTGGCCGCTCACGATTTCGCCCAGGCCGCCTGCGCCCCCGAGGTGATCCTGCTGCACTCCGAACGCCGCGAAGGCGGACCGGCGGTGAAGTCGCGCTGGCTGTGGCGGTTGGAGACCCTGGCGCGCGGCGCGGGGATGATCCTGCCCGGCCGCCCGGAGGTCATCGACTGGGCGCGCGGCCTCGACGCCGCCGGCGGCTACGCGCCGGCCAAACGCCCCTCTCCCAACCCGCCGATCGCCGACCGACCCCGCGTGATGGCGGTCACCCGCATCGAGGCCCTGACCCGCGATCCCTACGCCGTCTGGGCCCGCGATATCTTGAAGCTCTACCCGCTGGAGCGGCCCGACGAGGCGGTCGAGGCCAGGGCGCGCGGCACCGCGATCCACAAGGCCTTCGAACGGCTGGCCGAAGATCATCCTGACGAATTGCCGCCCGACACCGCGGCGATCTTCGAAGGGCTGTACGTCGCCGAACTGGAAGCCGCCGGCATGCCGCACGAGGCCCTGGCCCGCGAGACCGCCCTGGCCAAGGAGGCCGCCGCCTGGGTCGCCGACCTGGAGCGGCGCCGCCGCGCCGACGGCCGCACCATCCATGTCGAGCTGAAGGGCGAAATGACCATCGAGGCGCCCGCCGGTCCGTTCACCGTCAACGCCCGCGCCGACCGCATCGAGATCGACCCGCAGGGCTACGGCCACATCCTCGACTACAAGACCGGCAAGGCGCCGTCGAAGAAGGTGGTGGAGACCGGCTTCTCGCCGCAGCTCACCCTGACGGCGGCGATCCTGCAGTCCGGCGGCTTCCCGACGCTGGGCCATCCCGAGCCCGGCGAGCTGACCTATCTGGAGATCACCGGCCGCAAGCCGGCCGGGCGCGAGGAAGTCCGCGCCATGCCGGGCGACGAAAGCGCGCTCGCCGCCGCCAACGCCTATGAGGGCCTGGTCAAGCTGGTCAGCCAGTTCGACCACGGCCGGCCCTACACCTCGCGGACCGCCCCGCAGTTCGTGAAGCAGTACATGAGCGACTACGACCACCTGGCCCGGGTCTTCGAGTGGTCGACCAGCGGCGAGGAGGACGGCGAATGAGTCCCGATCCTCAACGGCTAGCCGCCGATCCCGGCCTCTCGGCCTTCGTCACCGCCAACGCCGGGTCAGGCAAGACCAAGACCCTGATCGACCGGGTCGCCCGCCTGCTGCTGGCTGGGGCCCAGCCCGAGACCATCCTCTGCGTCACCTACACCAAGGCCGCCGCCGCCGAGATGCAGCGCCGGCTGTTCCTGCTGCTGGGCGACTGGTCGGTCTGCGACGACGTCAGCCTGCGCGAGGCCCTGGCCAAGCTGGAGGGTGCGACCCCGGACGCCTACGACCACCGGGGTCTGTCGAAGGCCCGCGCCCTGTTCGCCAGCGCCCTGGAGACCCCCGGCGGCCTGAAGATCCAGACCATCCACGCCTTCTGCGAAAAGCTGCTGCGGCGCTTCCCGCTGGAGGCCGGCGTCTCGCCCGGCTTTAGAGTGATGGACGACGCCGCCTCGGCCGCCATCGCCGACGCCGCCCGCAAGGCCGTGGCGCGGCACGCCTTGAAGGGCGAGGGCCTGGTCGCCGAGGCCTATGCGCGGTTCTCCATCGCGCTCGACTTCGGCAGCTTCCAGTCGATGTTCGGGTCGTTCGAGTCCGCGCGCGGCCGCCTGGCCGACTACATCGCCCGCAACGGCGGACTGGCCGGGACGATGGACGACGTCTGGTCCGTCTGCGGCTTCGATGAAGCGACTGATCCGGACGCCCTCGAAAACGCCGTCATGGCGCAGCTCGACCGCCGGGCCTGGACCGAGTGCGCCGAGGTGCTGGCCCTGGGCACCAAGACCGACCAGAAGAACGCCGCCGCGCTGAAAGCCGTCGCCAGCAATCTCGCCGCGACGCTCGCCGACTGCCTGGCCGCCCTGTTCACCGAAAAGGGCGAGGGCACGCCCGCGACCTGGGTCGCCAAGACCAGCGGCCTGAAGCCCCGCGAGCAATTGCGGATGTTCCTGCTGTCCGAGCAGGACCGATTGGAGCAGGCCCGCGACCAGATGCGCGCCGCCCAGGTGGCGATCGACACCGGCTCGGCCCTGATCCTCGCCAACGCCTACCTGACCGCCTACGGCATCGAGAAATCCTCGTCCGGCTCGCTCGACTTCAGCGACCTGATCGAGAAGACCCGCGACCTGGTCGCCTCCCGCCCGATGGCCGCCTGGGTGCTGTTCAAGCTGGACGGCGGCATCGACCACATCCTGGTCGATGAGGCGCAGGACACCGCGCCCGAGCAGTGGGAGATCGTCCGCGCCCTGACCGAGGAGTTCTTCTCCGGCGTCGGCGCGCCCACCGTGCGCGAGCGGCTGGAACGCAACATGTTCGTCGTGGGTGACGAGAAGCAGTCGATCTACTCGTTCCAGGGCGCGCGGCCCGAGCTGCTGATCCAGGAATTCGAGTTCCACAAGGACCGCGCCACCGGCGCCGGGTTCCGGTTCGAGCGGGTGGACCTGCTGACCTCCTGGCGCTCGACGCCCCAGGTGCTGCGGTTCGTGGACGCGGCCTTCGCGCCGCCTGAACTGGCCGGCGCCGTCCTGCCCCGCGTCGAGGTCGAGCCCATCGTCCACACCGCCGTGCGCACCGACCATGGCTGCGTCGACCTGTGGCCGCTGGAGCGCGAGGAAAAGATCGAGATCCACGACGCCTGGGACGCGCCCCTCGACCAGGAGAGCGAGGGCAGCGCCAACAAGCGGCTGGCCGAGAAGATCGCGGGCGAGATCGCCGCCCTGATCGCCCGCGGCGACGGCGTGTTCGACAAGGATCTGCGGCAATGGCGTCCCGCCACCGCCGGCGACGTGCTGATCCTCGTGCGGCGGCGCAAGGCGCTGTTCGAAGAGATCCTGCGGGCCCTGAAGCACCGCAAGATCCCGGTGGCCGGCGCCGACCGGCTGGCGCTGTCCGAGCACATCGTCTTCGACGACCTGGTGGCCATCGCCCGCTTCGCCCAGTTCCCGTCCGACGAACTGACCCTGGCGGCCCTGCTGCGCAGCCCGTTCTGCGACCTCTCCGACGACAGCCTCTACGCCCTGGCCAAGGGGCGCGGCCGCGAGAACCTGATCGCCGTGCTGCACCGCCGCCAGGACGAGGCGCCGGAGTGGCGCGCGGCGGCGCAGCTGCTGACCTGGGTGCGCGACGCGGCCAAAACCCAGCGGCCGTTCGAGCTCTATTCGCGGCTGCTGGGTCTGCGCGACGGCGCCGGGCGCTCGATGCGTCAACGCCTGCTGGGCCGGCTGGGCAGCGAGGCCGAGGACGCCCTGGACGAATTCCTGGCCCAGGTGCTGGCCGCCGAGAACCGGGGCGTCGAGGACCTGGAGAGCCTGGCCGCCGCCTTCGCCAACCTCGACATCACCGTGAAGCGCGAGATGGAGTCCGGCCGCGACGAGGTCCGGGTCATGACCGCCCACGGCGCCAAGGGGCTGGAGGCGCCAATCGTCTTCCTGCCGGAGACGACGCTGTCGCGGACCGCGCGCGGCTCGCCGCTGCTGGCGACGCAAGATGGCGGCTTCCTGTGGAGCGCCTCGAAGGCCGGCGACTGCGAGGCCTCGGGCCGCGCCCGCGAATGGCGCGCCAAGAAGGACGAGGACGAGGCCTATCGCCTACTCTACGTCGCCCTGACCCGCGCCCGCGACCGGCTGGTGCTCTGCGGCCGGGTGGCGGCCAACGCCAAGGAAGAAAACATCAAGGGCTGGTGGGGCGCCATCAACGACGCCTTCGAACATGCCGACGTTTCCGGCGACAAACGGGCGATCCGCGCGAACGGCATGGAGATCGTGCGTTTCGGCCCTGATCCGCAGGCCCTGGGCGCCGGCGCCGCGATTGTGAACACGGTCTCGCCGGTCCCCGCCTGGGCGTCGATCGAGGCCAAGGCCGAGGCCTACGCCCGCTACGCCTCGCCCTCGCAGCTGGGCGAGGACGTCGTCACCCCAGCCGCCTCGCCGCTGATCCGCGCCCAGGGGCTGGGCCGGTTCCGACGCGGCGACCTGATCCACCGCCTGCTGCAGATCCTGCCCGACCTGACCGTCGCCGAACGCGCCTCGGCCGCCGGGCGCATCTTGGCCCGCGAACGCGACCTGACCGACGATCAGCGCGCCGAGATGATCGGCGCGGCGCTTGGCGTGCTTGAGGATGCAAGGTTCGCCGAGGTGTTCGGGCCCGGCAGCCGCGCCGAGGTTTCGGTGGCCGGGACCGCCAGCCGCCTGCCCCCTGGCCTGGCGATCTCGGGCCGGATCGACCGGCTGGTGGTGTTGCCAGACCGCGTGCTGGTCGCCGACTTCAAGACCAACCGCCCCTCGCCGCAGCGCATCGAGGACGCCGACCCCGCCTATCTGCGGCAGATGGCGATCTATGCGGCGGTGCTGGCCGACATCTTCGAAGGCCGCACGATCGAGGCCGCATTGGTCTGGACCGACGGGCCGAAGCTGATGGCGGTTCCAGAAAAGCTGTTGGCCGAAACCCTTGCTCAGCTTCACCGCGAAGGTTGATACCAGGGGCCGGCCCGCTTACATCGCGGACTGAGAGTCGTGGCCACGCGTTTTCCAGGCCGCGCTATGAGGAGCTTTTCATGAGCACCGTGACGGTCACCGACGAGTCCTTCGACAAGGACGTTCTGCAGGCTTCCAAGCCCGTGCTGGTGGATTTTTGGGCTGAATGGTGCGGCCCGTGCAAGCAGATCGCCCCTGCCCTGGAGCAGATCGCCGCTGAACTCAGCGATCAGGTCACCGTGGCCAAGCTGAACATCGAAGACAGCCCGACCACCCCTTCGCGCTACGGCGTGCGCGGCATCCCCACCATGATGCTGTTCAAGGACGGCCAGATGGCCTCGATGAAGGTCGGCGCCATGCCCAAGCAGAAGATCCTGGAATGGCTGAACGAGGCGGGGGTCTAACAGCCCTCGCAACGAGCCACGGTGTCACCCCGGAAGTCGCGCAGCGGCTGTCCGGGGCCCATGAACACCTGATGGCTCAAGATATCCGAGGCCTCGCCTCTTCCGGTGAGCCTCGCGCGAATGGGTCCCGGACAAGCGCTTCGCGCTTTCCGGGATGACATTCAGCACCGTGACCTAGCTCGGCCAGGTCTCCGGGCTCATGGCCAGCACCTCGCCCGCGAAGTGCAGCCCCCCGCAGATCAGCACGTGCGGCGCGGGACCCGGCGCCGCCAGCGCCCGTCGCAGCCCTTCCTCGACATTCGCAACCTGCTCGGCCGCCAGCCCGGCCTGCGTCGCCGCTGTCGTCAGTTCATCAGCGGGCGCGGCGTTCGGGGAATCGAAGGTCGTGGTGAAGACCTGCGGCTTCAGGTCGCCGAAAGGCTGGAAGAAGCCCAGCGCGTCCTTGCGGGCGAACATGGCGGCGACCAGCACCAAGGGCCGCGGATCACGCGCCACGAGGCGCCCGGCGGCCTCGGCCAAGGCGCGGCCCGCATGGGGGTTGTGCCCGCCGTCGAGCCAGAGGTCAGCGCCGCGCTCGGCCGCCAGCCGGGCCATCGGGCCATCGGTCAGGCGTTGGAACCGCGCCGGCCAGACCGCGCTGGAAACGCCCTTGGCCAGGGCCTCTTCATCAATGCGGGGATCATTCAGGGCCAGGGCCGCGGCCACGGCCAGGCCAGCGTTGGCGAACTGATAGCCGCCGAACAGGCTGGGGCCCGGCAGGTCGTAGAGCTGGTCCGGCATCTGGACGAGCAGACGACCGCGCTCCTCCCAGGCGTCGAAATCGCGGCCCATCAGGGTGGCGGGCGCCGACAGCTTCTGCGCCTCCTCCAGGATCACCGCCTCGCCCTCCTCGATCTGGCGGGCGATCACGACAGGGCGGCCCTGCTTGATGATCCCGGCCTTCTCCCAGGCGATCTTGGAAAGCTCGGGGCCGAGCATCTCCAGATGATCGTAGTCGACCGGCGTGATGACGGTGACGGCCGGTGCGGCGAAGATGTTGGTGGCGTCGAACCGGCCGCCCAGGCCGACCTCGACGATGCAAAGATCGGCCGGCGTCTCGGCGAACGCCTGGATCGCCAGCACGGTGGTGATCTCGAAGAAGCTGATCGGCTGGCCGGCGTTGGCCGCCTCGACCTTGTCGATCAGCACCGATAGCTGCTCGTCGGTGATCAGGGTTCCGGCCAGGCGGATACGCTCGGCGAAGCGGACCAGGTGCGGCGAGGTGATGGCGTGAACCCGCAGGCCCGCCGCCTCAGCGATGGCCCGCAGATAGGCGACGGTCGAACCCTTGCCGTTGGTGCCGGCCACGTGGATCACCGGCGGCAGCCGCTTCTCAGGATTGCCCAGGGCGTCCAGCAGGCGCTCCACCCGGCCCGTGGTCAGGTCGATCAGCGACGGGTGGTTGGCGCGCAGACGCAGGATCACCTCGTCGGAGGCGCGGATCGGATCATACATGGGCGTCTGGCTCGCGGTCGGTTCGTGCGCCTCTGGTCGCCCCGGCGCAGGCCGGGGCCCAGGTCGCAGAGGTCTGAGCCGGAGCGCAGACCTCGCAATGTTCAAGATGTGGCCTTAGGCGGCTTTCGAGCGATCGCGTCCCATCATCAGGGTCTTGAGGATCGAACCGAGCACGTCGCGCATTTCCGAACGCTGGACCACCCGGTCGATCTGACCGCGCTCGACCAGGAATTCGGCGCGTTGGAAACCCGGAGGCAGGACCTCGCGAATGGTCTGCTCGATCACCCGGCGGCCCGCAAAGGCGACCATGGCGTTCGGCTCGGCCAGATGGATGTCGCCCAGCATGGCGTAGGAGGCGGCGACGCCGCCGCTGGTCGGATCGGTCAGCACCACGATGTAGGGCAGGCCCGCGGCCTTGACCTCGTTCAGCGCCAGGGTCGTGCGGGCCATCTGCATCAGGGAGAGCGTGCCCTCCTGCATGCGGGCGCCGCCCGAGGCGGTGAAGATCACATAGGGGCAGTTGCGCTTCACAGCTTCCTGCGCGGCCTTGATGAAGGCCTCGCCGGCGCCCATGCCGAGCGAACCACCCATGAAGCTGAAGTCCTGCACGGTGACCACGACCGGCAGGTCCTGGATCTTTCCGTAGCCGCTGGTCATCGAATCCTGGGCGCCCGTCGCCTTGCGGGCGGCTTTCAGCCGGTCGCCGTAGGAGCGGTCGTCAGGGAACTTGAGCGGATCGTCGACCACGCCGGTCGGGAAGGGCAGCTTCTCGTACTGGCCGTCGTCGAAGGTGTAGCGCAGGCGCTGTTCGGCGCCGATCCGCATATGGCTGCCGGACGGCGTCACCCAGAGGGCGGCTTCCAGGTCCGAGCGATAGATCATTTCGCCCGTGTCCGGGCACTTCACCCAGAGGTTCTCGGGGGTCTCGCGTTTGGTGACGAGATTGCGCACGCCGGGCGCAATGCGCGACAGCCAGCCGCGCCGCTCCTTCGGACCCTGGGGTCCCTTGCCGGTCTTGTCGTTTCGCTGTTCAGCCATCGCCATGGGGTTCTACACCGTGAGGCTTTCGACTCGCGCGGAGCGCACAGCCTTAGCCAAGGATTCGACTTTGGAAAGAACCCGGTCAGTCACAGATTCGTTCATTGCCAAGCCTGTCGCAATCTCTTCGACCAGCGCCGAGCCGACCACGACGCCGTCGGCGACCCGCGCGATGGCGGCCGCCCGTTCCGGCGTCTTGATGCCAAAGCCCACCGCGACCGGCAGGCCGCCCGCCGCGCGCACCCGCGCGACATGGGGGGCGACGACATCGGCGTCGGCTTCCTTCACGCCGGTCACACCCGCGACCGAGACGTAATAGGCGAAGCCGGAAGTGCGGCGCAGGATGATCTTCAGCCGCGCGTCGTCGCTGGTGGGCGTCGACAGCAGCAGCAGGGAGAGTTGTTCAGCGTCCAAGGCGTCGGCCAGCGGATCGGCCTCTTCGGGGGGGATATCCACCACGATCAGACCGTCGGCGCCGGCGGCGGCCGCGTCATGGGCGAAGGTTTCGAAGCCGCGGTTCACCAGCGGGTTGGCGTAGCCCATCAGAATGACCGGCGTCGTCTGGTCGCCCTTCCGGAACTCGGCGATCATCGCCAGGGTCTTGGAGAGCGTCATGCCGTTCTCAAGCGCCCGCAAGGCGGCGCGCTGGATCGGCGGGCCTTCGGCCATCGGATCGGAGAACGGGAAGCCGACCTCGATCAGGTCAGCGCCGGCGGCCGGCAGGCCCTTGAGGATCTCCAAGCCGGTGGCGTAATCGGGGTCGCCGGCCATGATATAGGCCACGAAGGCCGCGCGGCCCTCGGATTTCAGGGCGGCGAAGCGCGCGTCGATACGAGCCTTGGTCAAATCGTGCGTCCCAGATGCGCGGCGACGGTCGCCACGTCCTTGTCGCCACGGCCGGACAGGTTCAGCACCACGATCCCGCCCTTGCCGACGTCCTTGGCGACGTCCGGCAGGCGGGCCAGGGCATGGGCCGACTCGATGGCCGGCAGGATGCCTTCCAGTTCGGCGCACAGCTTGAAGGCGTCGAGCGATTCGGTGTCGGTGGCGGTCAGATAGGTCGCCCGGCCGACATCGTGCAGCCAGGAATGTTCCGGGCCGATACCGGGATAATCGAGGCCGGCCGAGATCGAATGGGCCTCGGTGATCTGGCCCTCATCGTCCTGCAGCAGATAGGTCATGTTGCCATGCAGGACGCCCGGACGGCCGCCATTGATGGCCGCGGCGTGACGCCCCGTCTCCATGCCCTCGCCCGCCGCTTCGACGCCGATGAGCTTGACGCCCTCGTCGTTGAGGAACGGATGGAACAGGCCGATGGCGTTGGAGCCGCCGCCCACGCACGCCACCACGGCGTCAGGCAGTCGGCCTTCCAGTTCCATTACCTGACGGCGGGTTTCCTGGCCGATGACCGATTGGAAATCGCGCACCATCTCCGGATAGGGATGCATCCCCGCCGCGGTGCCGATCAGATAATAGGTGTCGTGAACATTGGTGACCCAGTCGCGCAGGGCCTCGTTCATGGCGTCCTTCAGGGTCGCCGACCCCGAGGTCACCGGCTCCACCTGGGCGCCCAGCAGGTTCATGCGGAAGACGTTGGGCTTTTGCCGCTCGACGTCCACCGCGCCCATATAGACCACGCAGGGCAGGCCGAAGCGGGCGCAGACCGTGGCGGTCGCCACGCCGTGCTGACCCGCGCCGGTCTCGGCGATGATCCGGGTCTTGCCCATGCGGCGGGCCAGCAGGATCTGGCCCATGCAGTTGTTGATCTTGTGCGAGCCGGTGTGATTCAGCTCTTCGCGCTTCAGATAGATCTTCGCGCCGCCGAAATGCTCGGTCAGCCGCTCGGCGTAATAGAGCGGGCTGGGACGGCCGACATAGTGGGTCAGGAAGCTGTTCAGCTCGGCCTGGAACGCCGGATCGGCCTTGGCGGCGCTGTAGGCCGCGTCCAGGTCGTGGACCAGCGGCATCAGGGTCTCGGGCACGTAGCGGCCGCCGTAGTCGCCAAATCGCCCTGCGGCGTCGGGATAGGCGGTGTAATCGTTGGGTTTGGCTGGAGCGTTCACGGGGCTTTGCAACTTCAAGCGCGGCGGACAGCGTCTAGAAACGCCGTGATCAGAGCCGGGTCCTTTAGTCCGGGACCGCGTTCCACGCCAGAGGAAACGTCCACCAGGCCCGCGCCCGACAGCCGCACGGCCTCGCCGACGTTCCAGGGATCCAGGCCCCCGGCCAGGAACCACGGACGCTCGAAACGCCGTCCGGCGGTCAGGGTCCAGTCGAAACGAGAGCCGGTGCCGCCCGGCAGAACCGAATCCTTCGGCGGGCGGGCGTCGAACATCAGGTGATCGACGACGGTCTCATAGGCCTTGGCCGCGTCGAGATCAGCGGCGTCCGACACCGGCAGCGCCTTGATGATCCCAGCGCCCGTGCGGACCCCCGCCTGGCGCGTGCGGGCCGGGGTTTCCTTGCCATGCAGCTGAATGAAGTCGGGTTTCAGCGTGGCGGCCAGCCGGTCCAGCAGGACGTCGTCGGGATCGACCGTCACCGCGACGATCTTGACGCCGGCCGCCCGCGCCGGGGCGGCCAGGCGATCAGCCGCCTGCGGATCGATGTCCCGCGGGCTCTTGGCGAAGAATACGAAGCCGATATGACTCGCCCCGCCCTCGAGGGCGGCGCGAACCGCCTCGGGCGTGGAGAGTCCGCAGATCTTGGCGCGCGCCGTCATGCCCGGGAATTAGGGCGTTGCACGCGCCAAGCCAAGCCGATTACCGGCTTTTAGGCTAACGGGCCTTCAGCAGGTCGCGGATCTCGACCAGCAGGGCTTCGCTCGCGGAGGGCGCGGGAGGCGCTTCCGGGGCCTGGCTGCGCATGCGGTTCACGCCCTTGACCAGCATGAAGATCACCCAGGCGACGATCAGGAACTGGATCAGGGTGTTGATGAAGGCCCCGTACTGGATGGCCACCAGCTCACTGACCTTGGCCGTGGCCGGATCATCGGCCCTCAGCACCCACTCAAGCTTGGAAAAGTCCATGCCGCCCATCAGCAGCCCGATCGGCGGCATGATGATCTGGTTGACCAGACTATCGACGATCTTGTTGAACGACGCGCCAATGATCACACCGACCGCCAGGTCGATGACATTGCCGCGCGCGATGAATTCGCGGAATTCAGAGAAGATGCTCATGGTCCACCGTTGATCAGTGAAGATCAGGCAGGATCGACCCGCCCGTTCCCTCAGGTCAACTGGAAAGCAAAAACGATCTTAGTCGGCGTTCAGCCGCTCGCGGAGCTCTTTGCCGCTTTTGAAGAACGGCACATGCTTGGCGCGGACGTCGACCGCCTCGCCGGTGCGCGGATTGCGGCCGGCGCGCGCATCGCGCGAACGGACCGATAGGGCGCCGAAGCCGCGCAGCTCAACCCGGCCGTCAGTCTCCAGCGCTTGGATCATGCGCTCAAGAATGACACCAACCACGCGCTCGATGTCGCGTTGGGTGAGATGCGGGTTCTCCTCCGCCAGTTGGGCGATAAGTTCCGACTTGATCATGCCTATTTCCGGGTCCCCGAGCCGTTGGGGAGACGGCTCATAGGCGTTCAACTAGCAGCAAGCACTGCGCCAAGCGGGCGCTCTCCCAAAAATCGCTGGGAGCGAGCGGGACCATGGTCGAGTCCCGGAGGATGTTCAAGGCGCAAAGAGGGTTGATCGCCCATACACCCTTCCCCAGGGGCAGGTTTTCGGCCCGCCTGACCCCTGTTCGGTGTCAACGAGACTAACAGGCCCTATTTCGGGGCGCGCACAAAGTACTCCTGCGCCGCCAGTCCGCGCAGCGCCTTGTTGGCGGCTTCGATCTGATCGGCGGGTATTTCGGGCGACACCGAGCGAACGTCGGTGAAGAAACGGGCGACCCCGCCCTCGACCTTCGACACCTGCTTCAACTCGTAGCCGCCGATCATCTGCACGCCGTTCGGACCTCGGATCGTGAAACCGCGCCCGCCGCTCGGCAGCACCACCTCGACGCTGGAGCGCGAGAACATCGGATAGGCCAGGACGTAGGGCGCGTCGCGGTTGGGCCCGGGCTCCCGGCGCGGGAAGGCCTGCGGGCCGCCGGCGCCCGAACCCGGCAGCCGGAACTCCCGCACGCCCAGATCGGGGTTCTCGCGCCAGTCGACATCGGCCTCGCCGGTGATCACCAGCGAGAACGCGTCCTCGGCGGGGGCGTCCTCCCAGGTCACGGTCTTCAGGTCGATCCAGCTGAAGGTCGTTGAAAAGGTCTGGCGAACGGCCCGCTCCAGGTCGGGCTTGGCCGAGCGGGCGATCATCTGGCGCATGCCGTTGGCGGCGTCGCCCTGCATCCGCATGGTGATCTTGGCCGGCGCGGCGACCTCCAGCCCCTTGGAGGCGTCCAGCCGGATCGCGGCGGTCATTTGCGGGTTGTCGAGCGGCGGTTCGATCACCCGCTCAAGTTCCGCGCCCTGATCGCGCAGCGGCAGCGCCCAGCGCCAGTTCGGCGACCTCAGCGCGTCCAGCCCGCCCCGGTCGCCGGTCCGCGTGCCGTCCAGCCAATAGGTCTTTCCGTCGATCACCGCCCGGACCAGGACGTGGTTGAAGGCCGAGAGCGAGGGCAGGCGCTCGTCCATGCCGTCGCCGCCGCCCAGCGAGACCAGCGCCGCCTCGCTCTCGATCCCCAGCTCCTTGAGCAGGGCCGTCAGCAGGACGGTCTTGGCCTTGCAGTCGCCGAACCGGCGCTCCCAGGTCTCATCGGCGGTGGCCGGGATGTAGCCGCCCTCCCCCATGCCCAGGAACAGATAGCGGGTCTGGTCCTCGACCAGCTTCAACGCCGCGAAGGCGCGCGCCTTGGGGTCCTTCGACGCCGCGGCGATCTTGGCGGCCTCCTGGCGCACGGCCGAGCCGGGCTTCAGCACCGCGGCGCGGGCGAAGTGCGGGGCCATGATCTGCGAGACGTCGCCCCAGCTGGCGTAGCTGGAGGTCTCCAGCTCCCCCAGGCGCCGGAAGCGGGCCGGGGCACCCTGCGGCGGCTTGGGAGCCACGGCCTGCAACACGTCGCGCTCCAGCACCGTCCAGCCGTCCCTGGTCGTCACGGTCGGCTCGCCAAACCCCTCGGTCGCTTTCCAGCGCAGGGATCTGGCCTCGGGCCAGGACACCCGCACCCGGTAGCGGCCGGCGGTCCCGGGAAACGCCATCCGCTCGAAATCGAAGGAGCGCCCCTGGGTGATCGGATCGCGGCGGGTCACGGTCCAGGACATGTCGACGGCGTCGCCGACCTGCAGCCCCTCGATCTGGCGGTTGGCGGTCAGCCGTCCGTCCAGCATGGCGCGTTCCAGGCTGGTCTCGCGGCGCAGGACCAGCATGTCCTTGCCACCCTTCAGCAAGTCGATGGTCTTGCCGCCGCGAAGGATCCGCAGGCTATGCCAGACGACGGTTTCGGAGGCCGGGTCCCAGGTGATGCTGCGCGACTGGAAGCCTGGCAGGCCCTCGGTCTTGGTCACCTTGTAGATGCGGCGGTTGTAGTAGGAATCCCCGTCCGGCGCGAAGCGGGTCTGGTTGTCGTCCAGCACCAGCTGGACGGCCGCGGCCCCATCCTCGGGCGGCGCCTGCGGAACCTCGGCGCCCTGGATCCAGGCGGCTGGCGCGGCGTAGGAAATCTTGTCAGCGGCCAGGGCCGGAGAGATCGCGAGGATCTGCGCGGCGACCACGCCGGCGATCACGGGACGATAAAACACGCGCAGCACCTCGGAAGTCCCACCCGAACGCGGGCCGGGCACGATAGCGGCGGTGGCGAAAAAGAAAACGGCGGACCGGTTACCCGATCCGCCGCCAGCTCTAGGCGAAATTACCCGCCGTGAAGCTTAGTCCTTGCCGGCGTTCTTCTCGCGAAGAGCCGCGCCGAGGATGTCGCCCAGCGAGGCGCCCGAGTCCGAAGACCCGAACTGCTCGATGGCTTCCTTCTCGTCGGCCATTTCCAGAGCCTTGATCGACAGAGCGACGCGGCGCGCGGCCTTGTCGATGCTGGTGATCTGGGCGTCGACGCGGTCGCCCACGGCGAAGCGCTCGGGGCGCTGATCGCCACGGTCGCGCGACAGGTCGGACTTGCGGATGAAGGCCGTCATCGGGGCTTCTTCGTCGCCGAACTTCACTTCGATACCGCCCGAGGTGATCTCGGTGACGGTGACGGTGACGGTCTGCTTCGAACGGTAGGTGTCGCCCTGCATCGGGTCGCCGGCGAGTTGCTTGATGCCGAGCGAGATGCGTTCCTTCTCGACGTCGACGTCGAGAACGCGGGCCTTGACCATGTCGCCCTTGTTGTACTTGGCGATGGCTTCTTCACCCGACACGGTCCAGTCGAGATCCGACAGGTGCACCATGCCGTCGATGTCGTTGTCGAGGCCGATGAACAGACCGAATTCGGTCGCGTTCTTGACTTCGCCTTCGACGGTCGAGCCGATCGGATGAGCCGCCACGAAGGCGTCCCACGGATTGGCCATGGCCTGCTTCAGGCCGAGCGACACGCGACGCTTGGACGGATCGACGTCCAGCACGACCACGTCGACTTCTTGCGAGGTCGAGACGATCTTGCCGGGGTGGACGTTCTTCTTGGTCCAGGACATTTCCGAGACGTGCACCAGGCCTTCGACACCGGCTTCCAGCTCCACGAAGGCGCCGTAATCGGTGATGTTGGTGATGCGGCCCGTGAACTTCGCGCCGACCGGGTACTTCGCTTCCACGCCGTCCCAAGGATCGGACTGCAGTTGCTTCATGCCGAGGCTGATGCGCTGGGTGTCCGGGTTGATCTTGACGATCTGGACCTTAACCGTGTCGCCGACCGCGAGCACTTGGCTCGGGTGGTTGACGCGCTTCCAGCTCATGTCGGTGACGTGCAGCAGGCCGTCGATGCCGCCCAGGTCCACGAACGCACCGTAGTCGGTGATGTTCTTGACCACGCCTTCGCGGACTTCGCCCTCTTGCAGCTGGGAGACCAGCTCGGTGCGCTGTTCGGCGCGGGCTTCTTCCAGGATGGCGCGACGCGAGACGACGATGTTGCCGCGCGGACGGTCCATCTTGAGGATGGCGAAGGGTTGTTCCTTGCCCATGAGCGGGCCGACGTCGCGCACGGGGCGGATGTCGACTTGCGAACCCGGGAGGAAGGCCGAGGCGCCGCCGAGGTCGACGGTGAAGCCGCCTTTGACGCGACCGACGATCGAACCCATGACCGGCTCGTTCTTCTCGTACACGCCTTCGAGGCGCGTCCAAGCTTCTTCGCGACGAGCCTTGTCGCGGCTGATGACCGCTTCGCCCATGGCGTTTTCGACGCGTTCCAGGAACACTTCGACGGTGGCGCCGATGACGATCGGCGACTTGCCGTCGTCGTCAACGCCGAATTCCTTCACCGACACGCGGCCTTCGGTCTTCAGACCGACGTCGATGATCGCGAAGTCTTTTTCGATCCCAACGACGATGCCTTTGACAACCGTGCCTTCCATGAAGTCACGGCCGCCCATGCTCTCGTCGAGCAGGGCGGAGAAGTCGTCGCGCGTCGGGTTCAGGCTCATATCGTCAGCCATTGATGTTCTTTCGTCTTTAAATGACGTCGCCCCTGGAATGGGGAATGGCCCCGCCAACGCGCCATGGCGTTGAGACGGAGTCTCGGCGTCGGGTTAAGGGTTGCGACCGATAGCGCAGAGACCTGCGCCGGTGATTTGCCCGCGGCCGTGCGAGGAAAAGGCGCGGTTGGATTTGCGAACCGGGGCTTCTCTTAGGAGAGTTCCCAGCGCGCGCGCGCCGCCTCGACGATACGGCGGGCCGCATCGGTGGCCTGGTCTATAGTCATTTCGGTGGTGTCCAGCAAGACGGCGTCGTCAGCGGGCCGCATCGGCGAGTCGGCCCGGCCGCCGTCACGGGCGTCACGCTTGCGGATATCGTCGAGGATATCCTCATAACTCACCGCCTCGCCCTGTCCCTGAAGCTGCTTCCAACGGCGCTCGGCGCGAACCTCCGGGGTGGCGGTGACGTAGAGCTTGGCCGGCGCGGCCGGCGCGATCACCGTGCCGATGTCGCGACCGTCGATCACCGCGCCGTCGGGCCGCAGGGCGAAGGCCTGCTGCATGTCGCGCAGAGCCAGGCGCACCGAGGGATGGATCGCCACGCGGCTGGCGGCCTCGCCGGCCTCCCGGGTGCGGAAGGCCGGATCGGTCAGCATCTCGGCGGTCAGGTCGCGCGCCACCTGGGTGGCCGCGGCGACATCGTCGAAATCGCCGCCATGCCGGGCCAGCAGCACGCCGACCGCCCGATAGAGCAGGCCCGAATCCAGCATGGGCATGTCGTAGGCGCCGGCCAGCCGACTGGCGATCGTGCCCTTGCCCGAGGCGGCCGGCCCATCGACGGCGATAACGAAGGGCGGCTTCACGAGATCTCGGCCCCCAAACCGCGCATCAGCGGCTCGAAGCCCGGGAAGCTGGTGGCGATCATGCCCGGCTCGTCCACGGCGACCGGCTGGTCGGAGGCCAGCCCCATGATCAGGTGCGACATGGCGATCCGGTGGTCGCCCTTAGTCGTCACCCGCGCGCCGCCGGCGACCGGATGGTTGCCGCGCACGGAGCCGATGACGATCAGACCCTCGGGCTCTTCCTCGACCCCGACGCCGCAGGCGGCCAGGCCGTTGGCCATCAGGGCGATGCGGTCGCTTTCCTTGACGCGCATCTCGCCGATGCCGCGCATGATCGTCGAGCCCTCGGCGAAGGCCGCGGCCACCGCCAGGATCGGATATTCGTCGATCATCGCCGGCGCCCGTTCCGGCGGAACCGAGACGCCCTTCAGCGCCGAGTGGCGCGCGGTGACGTCGCCCACCTGTTCGCCGCCCTCTTCACGGACATTGGAGACCACCAGGTCGCCGCCCATTTCCTGCAGCGTCGTGAACAGCCCGGTGCGCAGCACATTGAGCAGCACGCCCTCGACCGTGACCTCAGATCCCGGGGTCACCAGCGCCGCGACCAGCGGGAAGGCGGCCGAGGACGGATCGCCCGGCACCCGCACGGTGGTCCCGGTCAGTTTCTGGCCGCCGGCCAGCGTGATGTAGCGGCCGTCAGCGCGATCCTCGACCTCCACCACGGCCCCGAAGGCCCGCAGCATCCGTTCGGTATGGTCGCGAGTGGCTTCCGGCTCGATCACCTGGGCGCCGGCGCTGGCCTGCAGGCCCGCCAGCAGCACCGCCGACTTCACCTGGGCCGAGGGCTCGGGCAGCCGATAGGAGAGATAGGCGAGGTTGCCGCCTTGCAGGGTCAGCGGCAGCCGGCCCTTGGAGCGACCCGTCCAGGTCGCGCCCATCTGGCCGAGCGGCCCCAGCACCCGGCGCATCGGCCGGCCGCGCAGGGATTCATCGCCCGTGAAGGTCGCCGCGAAGTCGAAGCCGGCCATCGCGCCCATGATCAGGCGCACGCCGGTGCCGGCGTTGCCGCAGTCGATCACGTCGGACGGTTCAGAAAATCCGCCGCGTCCTTCGACCCGCCAACGGCCCTCGCCCAGGCGTTCGACGCCCGCGCCGAAGCTGCGCATGGCCTGGGCGGTGCGAAGCACATCGTCCCCTTCAAGAAGCCCTTCGATCTCCGTGACGCCTTGCGCCAGTGCGCCCAGGATCAGGGCGCGGTGTGAGATCGACTTGTCGCCTGGGGCGCGCACGCGGCCCCGCAGCGGGCCGCCGCGTTGCGCGGTCAGTCCTGCTGACGTCATGGGATTGCCAAGCCTCCTTAAGGCCGTGCTGTTGTCTGAAAGGGGTTTGCTTTTGACAGCGCTCTCCGCGCATGGCAAGGGAGCCGGCTTCAATTCGAAACCCGCTCTAAGAGGCTCAGCCCTTTGGCTAATCCCGAACTGGGCGCAAAGCAAATTTGCCCCAACTGCCAGGCCAAGTTCTACGACCTGACGCGACGGCCCGCCCATTGTCCGAAGTGCGGTCACGAGTTCGACCCGGACGAAGCCGTTCGTAATCGTCGTGTCCGCGCCCGCGCGGCGCCCGCCGACCACGATCATGAGGACGCCGAGGATCAAGTCCGCGGCAAGCCCGAGGCCGAGGACGACGAGGAAGACGAGGTCAAGACCCCGGAACTGGACGAAGTCGCCGACGAGGTTCCCCTCGTTTCCGACGACGACGACGAGGCGCCCGACGCCCCGGCGGAAGACCAGCTCTCGGAGTTCACCGAGGACGATCTCGAGGACGAGGATGACGCCGATGTGCCGTTCCTCGAAGACGAGGAAGACGACGACTTCGACGACACCGAAATCGAAGGCCTTCCCGGTGAAGGCGATGAGGACGATCGCTAAAAACCGTTAGAGAATAAGGGCTCGATCAACTCCGAAAAAAAACTTTCAGAGTGGGTTGATCGAGCCAAACTCTCAGACTAGGTTCCGCGCCTCTTCGGGGGGCGACCTACGAAGAGCCGGAAGACCCCGGGGCTATAGCTCAGCTGGTAGAGCGCTTGAATGGCATTCAAGAGGTCAGCGGTTCGACTCCGCTTAGCTCCACCATGGAGGCCCGCAGTTAGCGCTGCGGGCCTTCGCCTTTTCAGGCTCCCGTTGAAATCCTCACCGTTCATCGCCACATGAGTTCCAATCGGAACCCGCGCCTCGTTTTGGGCGGGAACCGGCGAGTCGCTTAAACTGAGGACTCTGGAATGAACCGGCCAATCGTCTTCGACAGCCCTTTCCTGCTGGGCTTCGATCACACCCGTAGCCTGATCGAGCGCGCGGCCAAGGCCGCCGCCGAGGGCTACCCGCCCTACAATGTCGAAGATCGCGGCGAAGGCTCGCTGCGGATCACCTTGGCCGTGGCCGGGTTCACCCCCGACCAGCTCCACGTCACCGTGGAGGATCGCCAGCTGATCGTGGCCGGCAAGCGCGAGAGCATCACCGACGAAGCCTACCTGCACCGCGGCATCGCCGCCCGCGGCTTCATGCGGACCTTCATCCTGGCTGACGGGATGATCGTCGAGGGCGCGACTCTCGAACATGGACTGCTGCACATCGACCTGTCCCGGCCCGAGCCGGAGCGGCGGATACAGCAGATCCAGATCAAGACGGCCGGCTGAACCGGCGGCCGTTCGACGCGTTGAGTTTTATGGAGGTGGTCATGATGACGCCGAATCTTACGACTGAAGCCTTTGCCGCCCTGGGTGCGCCGGACCTTGTCTATGTCCGTCCGATCCGGGCGTCCGAGATCATTGCGAACACGCCTGCGTCGCAGATCCAGGGCTTTCAGCTCGATCCCGATCAGGTCCTCTACGCGGTCCACCGCGCCGACGGCGAACGCCTGGCGGTGATGACCGACAAGGACTCGGCGATGGCCGCGGCCCTGGCCCACGAACTGGCGCCGGTGTCGGTGCACTGACCCCTACGCGCAGACCAGGCCCGCTTGGCGGGCCTGGCGAGGCGCTGAGCCCATTTAATGGATAACCGGAGCAATTCCCGCCTGACGTCGGCGGGAAGGCTCCTAGGCGGCCGCTGAGGGCCGCTCCTGCACCAGCAGGGCATGGATGGCGTCCGGCGTCCGCGCCTGGCGCAGGTGCTCACGCACATCGCCCTGACGCAGCATCCGCGACACCCGGGCCAGCGCCCGCAAATGTTCGGAGCTGGCGTTCGGCGGCGCGAACAGCGCGAAGATCAAATCGACAGGCTGATCGTCGACCGACTCGAACGCCACCGGCTGATCGAGACGCACGAAGACGCCGCGCATCCGGGTGAGGCCTTCGAGCCGGGCGTGGGGAGCCGCGACCCCGTAGCCGACGCCGGTCGACCCGGCGGCTTCACGCTCCATCAGAGCGTCCAGCACCACGCCGGCGTCCAGGCCGAAGTTCCGGGCGGCGATCTCCGCCACCACGGACAGGGCCTGGCGCTTGTTCGGCGCGCTCGCACGCGCCGCGATCGCGGCGCGCTCCAGTATATCGCCTATCTTGCATAGTCTCGTGACGCCCAAACTCGAAAACAGCCCCGCCCGTACGCTTGGCTCGGGGAAAGGACCGAAGTCCAGCGCCTAGGCGCTGACTCCGTTCACTCCGGTCCCATTGAGCGATTTCGTACGTTCAGGATCGATCCAGCCGATATGTCCATCCGGCCTGCGGTACACCACGGACAATCCCCCGTGAGCGGCGTTCCTAAACACGATTGTTTGAGATTCCGTCAAGTCCAACTCCATGACCGCCATGGAAACAGTCATCTCGCGAACCGGCTTTTCGGTTTCCGCAATCACCATTCCAGACGGAGGAGTCTGGGAATGCTGCGACATTTCGCCATCATCCCACTCGACATCTTCTTCGCCCTCGGGCGCCCTGATGACGAAGTAGGAGGCGGTTTCGGCCTGCTTGGCCGTAGCCGCGGCCGAGTGACTCTTCAGCCGCCGCTTGTAGCGGCGTATGCGCGTCTCGATCTTGGCGAGCGCGGCGTCGAAGGCGCCGTGCGCGTCCGTGCCTAGGCCATGAGACTGCAACGCCTGGCCTGAGGCCAGCTTCACCGCACAGTCGACCCTGAAGGAATGGCCCTCGCGGCTCACCACGACATCGGCGTTGCCGCCACGGTCGAAGTATTTACCGATTGAACCGGTGATTTCGTCGGAGACCCGCTCGCGCAGGGCCTCTCCAACGGCGACATGCTTGCCGGACACTAAGACTTGCATGCCCTATCAACGCGCCGCTGCGGGGAAGGTGTCAAGCACCCCCGAGCCAGTTCACGAGAAGGCGAACACCGGCGATCACAGCGTCGGCGGCGAGGTACAGAAGCAGGGTGCTGAAGGCCGCCAGAACGTAGCCGGCGACGGCGAAAAGCCCGTCCCGCTGGAACAGTGAAAACCCCAGTACGCCGATGGTCAGGGCCGGCAGCAGGTTGCCCAGCGGGATCGGCAGAATCAGCACGAAGGACAGCAGCGCGCAGACCACGCCGATGGCCCGGTCGCCCACCGTCCCGAACATGAATCCCAGCCGCGGGCGGGAAATCTTTTCGATCCGCTCGACCCAAGGCAACAGCCGATTGAACACGCGGTTGATGTCGGCGCCTGAAATTTCACGGTCGTCCAGCCACCGGGGCAGCCACGGCGCATGGGCGCCCAACGCCACCTGCGGCGTCAGCAGCAGCAGCGGGGCCCCCAGCACGGTGGAGGAGCCCGGCGGCAGCGGCAGCAGGTTCGGGATCGCGAAGACGAAGAGCAGCGACCCGAAGGCCCGCCGGCCGAAACGATCGACGATATCGCCCAGCCGCATGCTGTCCTCGGCGCCGAGTTCACGCAGCACTGCGGAGATCGGTTTCTGTTGTTCCTCAGCCCAGCTATCCGACATCTAACTCTGCAGCAGCCCTTGTCAGCACCAGTCCCAGGATGAACGCGCCAGCACCCTGTTGGATTTGAGGCGACGCAGCCTGTTTACAAACAGGGTCTGTTTGGCATATCGGAGCGGCATGCGTCGTTCGACCATTAAAAGCGCGATTAAAACCACCATGCCCGCGGGGCTTGGGGGTTGGCGCGCGCACGCCGCGTAGCACCCCAAGGACCCCGCCGGCAGGCCGGGGTCGCACTTCCAACAGCGAAAGCCCTCGGCCTCTGGTTCAAACTGGAGAAGAGACCCCTATGCTTTCGACCAAGACCGACCTCCCCGCCAGCCAGCGCCTGTTCAACATCGCCATCGTCGGCGCCACCGGCGCGGTCGGCGTGGAGTTGATGGAGTGCCTGGCGCGTCGCAACTTCCCGGTTCGCTCGCTGAAGCTGCTGGCTTCGCCGCGCTCGGCCGGCCGCACCTACAGCTTCCAGGGCCGCCAGGTGGCGGTCGAGGCGCTGAGCGCCGACAGCTTCACCGGCGTCGACATCGCCATCTTCGCGGCCGGCGCCTCGATCAGCCGCGAGTTCGCGCCGATCGCCGCGGCCAAGGGCGCCCTGGTGGTCGACAACTCCTCGGCCTTCCGCATGCAGGTCGACATCCCCCTGGTGGTGCCCGAGGTGAACGGCGGCCTGCTGGCCGAGCGTCCGTCCATCGTCGCCAACCCCAACTGCGTCGCCGCCATCGCGGTGATGGCGCTACAGCCCCTGCACGCCCAGAACCCCATCCAGCGGGTCATCGGCGCCACCTATCAGTCGGCGTCCGGCGCCGGCGCGGCGGCCATGGAGGAACTGCAGCAGTCGACGGCCGCCTATCTGGCCGGGGAAGCCTTCGCCCCCAAGATCCTGCCGCACCCCTACGCCTTCAACCTGTTCAGCCACAACGCCGGGATCGAGGCCGACACCGGCTACAACGGCGAGGAGATGAAGGCGATGGAGGAGATCCGCAAGATCATGTCCACGCCCGACATGCGCCTGTCCTTCACCTGCGTGCGGGTGCCGGTGCTGCGCGCCCACTCGATGGCCCTGACCATCGAGTTCGAGCGGCCGATCACCCCGGCGGAAGCCGAAGCCTGGCTGGCCGAAGCCCCCGGCGTGCGCCTGGTCAACGACGCCCTGCGCAATCACTACCCGATGCCGAACGAGGCCTCGGGCCAGGACGACGTGCTGGTCGGCCGCATCCGCAGCGACCTCTCCGACCCGTCAGGCCGCACGCTCAGCATCTTCGCCGTCGGCGACCAGCTGCTGAAGGGCGCGGCGCTCAACGCCGTCCAGATCGCCGAGCGCCTCGCGGCTTAGGGGATTGTAGGGGCGGCGGGACTCCCCCGCCCCCTGATCGTCATGGCCGGCATGACGATTTTGAAGCAGCTAGAACGCCGGCTGGACGGCCCCGCCGTAGGTCTTCTCGATGAAGGCGCGGACGGCGGGGCTGGTCAGGGCGGCGGCCAGTTTCTGGACGCGCGGGTCGTCCTTGTTGTCGGGCCGCGCGACCAGGAAGTTCACATAGGGGCTCTTGCTGTCTTCCAGCAGCAGGGCGTCCTTGGTCGGGCTCAGCTTGGCGTCGAGCACGTAGTTGGTGTTGATCACCGCCAGGTCCAGTTCGCCCAGCACCCGCGGCAGGGTCGCGGCCTCCAGCTCGCGGAACTTAAGCCCCTTCGGATTGGCGACGATGTCGCTGAGCGTCGAGAGCGGATTGGCCGGGTCCTTCAGGGTGATCAGCCCGCCCTTCTGCAGCAGCAGCAGGGCGCGGCCGCCATTGCTGGGCTCGTTGGGAATGCCGACGCTGGCGCCCTGCGGCAGGTCGGCGAGGGTCTTCACCTTCTTGGAATAGGCGCCGATCGGCTCGATATGGACGCCGACCACGCGGACCAGGTTGGTGCCGCGCGCCTTGTTGAACTCGTCCAGATAGGGCGCGGTCTGGAAGTAGTTCACGTCGAGCTGCTTCTGGGCGACCTGCAGGTTGGGCTGCACGTAGTCGTTGAACACCCGGATATCGAGCTTCACGCCCTGCTCGGCCAGGATCGGGCGGACGGCCTCGAGGATCTCGGCGTGCGGCACCGGCGTGGCGGCGACCACCAGGGTGTCGGCGGCCCCGGTCTTGGCCGGCTGCCGGCCGCAGGCGGCGAGCGCCAGGGCGGCGACGGCGAGAACGAGCGTGCGGATGACAGGCATCGGAATTCCTTGGCAGGTCAGCGTCGGCTGACCTTGATGATCAGGCGGTCGCCCGCCCATTGCAGCCCTTGGACCAGGGCCAGCAGCATGACGACGGTCACCACCATGACGTCGGTCTGGAAGCGTTGATAGCCAAAGCGGATGGCCAGGTCCCCCAGGCCGCCTGCGCCCACCACCCCAGCCATGGCGGTGTAGGACACCAACGCGATGGCGGTCACCGTGGCCCCGGCGATGATCCCGGGCATGGCCTCGGGCAGCAGGGCCCCGAACACGATCTGGCGCGGGGTCGCGCCCATCGCCTGGCCGGCCTCGATCACGCCCTTGTCGACCTCGCGCAGCGCCGTCTCCACCAGCCGCGCATAGAAGGGCGCGGCGCCCACCACCAGCGGCGGGATGGCGCCGGCCACGCCCAGCGAGGTCCCGACCAGCAGCACGGTCAGCGGGATCATCACGATCAGCAGGATCACGAACGGCACCGAGCGCAGGACGTTGACCACAAAGGACAGCGCCATGTTGGCCGGCCGGTTGGCCAGCAGCTGCCTTGGCCCCGTCAGGAACAGGATCACCCCCAGCGGCAGGCCGAGCAGCACGCTGAACGCCAGCGACCCGCCCAGCATCACCAGGGTGTCGAGCGTCGCCTGGCCGATGTCGGCCCAGTTGATGTTGGCGAGCATCCCTTAAGCCTCCTCGACGCGAACGCCGGCCGCGCTCAGCCGCGCGCGGGCCTGCGCCACATCACCGCCCACCAGCGAGACCAGCAGTTGGCCATAGGGTTCGTCGCGGATCCGGTCGATGCGGCCGGCCAGGATCGAATAGTCGACCCCGGTGTCGCGGGCGATGCGGCCCAGGATCGGCTCATAGGTCGCAGCCCCCCGGAAGGTCAGCCGCAGGGTCGGCCCCGCGCCCAGCCCCTGGGCCACGAGCAGACCGGCGGCGTCGGCCACCAGGGCGCGGGTGACGGCGTGTTGCGGATGCAGGAAGACCTCGGCCACCTCGCCGCTCTCGACCACCGCGCCGGCGTCGAGCACGGCCACGCGATGGCAGACCCGGCGGATCACCTCCATCTCGTGGGTGATCAACACGATGGTCAGGCCCAGCTCGCGGTTCAGCCGGGCCAGCAGGTCGAGGATCTGTTCGGTGGTCTGCGGATCGAGCGCGCTGGTCGCCTCGTCGCACAGCAGGATCTTCGGGCCGTTGGCCAGCGCCCGGGCGATGCCCACCCGCTGCTTCTGGCCGCCGGAAAGCTGGGCCGGATATTTATGCGCCTGGTCGGCCAGGCCGACACGGTCCAGCAGCTCGGCGACACGCGGGCCAATTTCGCCGCGCGGTACGCCGGCCACCTTCAGCGGGAAGGCGACATTGGCGGCCACGGTCTTGGACGACAGCAGGTTGAAGTGCTGGAAGATCATCCCGACCCGGCGGCGCAGGTCGCGCAGCGCCTGCGGGTCCAGCGCCCCGACATCGGCGCCATCGGTGAGGACGTGGCCCGAGCTGGGCCGCTCGATGCCGTTGATCAGCCGGATCAGGGTGGACTTGCCCGCCCCCGACTGGCCGATCACCCCGAACACCTCGCCCGGCGCGATCTCTAGACTGACACCGACCAGGGCCGGCGCAGGCGCGCGGGCGAAGGTCTTGCCGACGGATTGAAAGCTGATCACGCGCTCTCCTAGCCCGCCGGCCGCGATCCTCAAGACAGAATTTCTCGGAAAGGGCTCAGATGGCGGGTCGATCCTGCCTCAAGCTACTTGATCGTGGTCACCTTGTAGACCGCGCCCGTGCGGTCATAGGTCGTCCACTCGCCGACCTGCTCGCCGCGCTCGAAGTGACCCGAGCGCAGCTTCGTCCCGTCCTTGCGGAACCATTCCCAGTAGCCGGTCGGCAGGTCGTCCAGGGTCTGGCCGCGCGCCCACAACGAGCCGTCCTTATGGAGTTTCTCGAACGGAACCGGCTTGGTCGGCATGTCTCGCTCCAGGGCTGGCCGCCCTGCGGCCTAGGCGGTTTCCTTCAGCATACGCCGTCGCTCGACCGAGGACGGGATGCGCATCGCCTCGCGGTACTTGGCCACGGTGCGCCGGGCGATGTCGACGCCGGTTTCCTTGAGGATGTCGACGATGCGGTCGTCGGAATGCACATCGACGTCGCTGCGTTCGGTCTCGATCAGCTGCTTGATCTTGTGACGCACGCTCTCGGCCGAGTGGGCCTCGCCGCCCGAGCTGGAGGCGATCGACGAGGTGAAGAAGAACTTCAGCTCGAACATGCCGCGCGGGGTGGTGATGTACTTGTTCGAGGTCACCCGGCTGACGGTGGATTCGTGCATGCCGATGGCGTCGGCCACGGTCTTCAGGTTCAGCGGCCGCAGATGTTCGACCCCGAAGGCCAGGAAGCCGTCCTGCTGACGGACGATCTCGCTGGCGACCTTGAGGATGGTCTTGGCTCGCTGGTCCAGGCTCTTCACCAGCCAGTTGGCCGAGGCCATGCAGTCGGCGACGAAGACCTTTTCCTGATCTGTCCGCGCGCCGCTGGAGACGCGGGCGTGATAGCGCTGGTCGACCAGCAGCTTGGGCAGGGTGTCGGTGTTGAGCTCCACGTGCCAGAGGCCGCCCAGGCCCTCGCGCACGAAGACGTCCGGGGCCACCGGCTGGCTGGGTTCGCCGCCGAAAGCCGCGCCGGGACGCGGCGTCAGGGCGCGCAGCTCCGCCACCATCTCGCGCATGTCTTCTTCGTCGACGCCGCAGATCTTGCGCAGGGCGTTCATGTCGCGGCGCGCCAGCAGGTCGAGATTGTCGAGCAGGGCGACCATGGCCGGATCGCAGCGGTTGACTTCCTTGAGCTGAATCATCAGGCACTCGCGCACGTCGCGGGCGAAGACCCCGGTCGGCTCGAAGCCCTGAAGGCTGGTCAGCACCTCTTCGATCGCGCTGAGCTCGCAGCCCAGGCGCTCGGCGGTCTCGACTAGGTCGCAGCGCAGATAGCCGCCCTCGTCGACCGAATCGATCAGCACGGCGGCGATCACGCCCTGGCTCGGCGAGAGGCCGGCCACGGAGAGCTGGTCGTGCAGATGTTCGCTGAGCGTCTTCTCGCGGGTCAGGCGACCTTCGAAGTCGTCGGAATCCTCGAACCCGCCGCCGCCCTTGCCGGCCTTGGACCAATCGATGGCGCCGCCGGCGTGCTGGGCTTCCTGGGCGTCGCCGGTGGCGTGCTCGCCGGGCGAGGCCTGGTCATGGCTGACATCCATGTCGGCCGCCGCGGCGTGGTCGGAAAGGTGCTCAGCGGAAAAATCTTCCGAGTCACGAGGCGCTTCCTCGCGGTCCGCCTCTGATTCGCGCTCGTCGCGCTGGAGCAGCGGATTGCGCTCCAGCTCGCCCTCGACATAGGCCTCGAGCTCCATATTGGAGAGCTGCAGCAGCTTGATAGCCTGCTGCAGCTGGGGCGTGATGACCAGCCCCTGCCCCTGACGAAGCTCCAAACGCGCGCCGAGCGCCAAATCCGCCTCCTGGCCTGAATCTTGCGTCCAAGCTAGGCGAGCTTCCCCCACCGATTAGTTAACTTCCGCGAACAAGCTTTGCGGCGGGATCGATTTGTCACGCCGCGACCGGCTGGGCCGGATGGCGCAGCGGCGTCCAGGCGAACTCCGGATAGATCCCGGCCATCATGCGATCAACATAGGCGGTCAGGTTGCCGAAGGTCATGGCGCGGTCGCGCAGCGGGCCGTCGAAGAACGGCGTCAGTACGCCGGCCAACACGCCGAAGGCCGCCGCATCGACGCTGGTTGGGCGCAGCCCCATCAGAAACGGCTTGTCCCCCAGCAGCGCCGACAGGGCCGCCAGCGACCGCGTGCCCAGGGCCAGGATCTCGGCCTCGGAGTGACGGCCGATTCCAACGGCGCGAACGTTTTCGGCCACCTGGCCCAGGGCCGCGCGGCGCACGTCCTCCTGAACGGTCGGGGGCAGTTGGTCGAAGAAATGGGCCGGGCCCTTGGCGAAGTTCTCCGGCGTCAGCCAGCGCATATGGATCAAGGTCCAGGCGAAGTGGTTCTCGACCATCCGCTCGAGCGCCCAGGCCTGGGCGCGTTCGACGACGCCGAGCCCCTCGTCGAAGTCGATCGCGTATTTCCGTTCAAGGTGCAGGCGGATGAAGTGGCTGTCGGCGATCAGCTCGCCGTCGTCGTCCATCCACGGCAACTGGCCCTTGGGCGAAGACTGCGGCCCGGTGGTTTCCTTGACATAGGGCAGGCCCGAGAGCCGCAGCTGGACCTCGGCCTTGGTGACATAGGGGCTGACTTCGGGAAGGCCGAAATTCTCGCCAAATCCGTAGAGCGTGATCATCAGGGTCTCTCCGCTTGAAACGACCCTGTTGGCTTAGGCGCGCGCTGCTGCCACCATGCTGTCAGCATCGACCGGCGATGCTCTCCTTCATGAAGCGGCTTTCCATGCGACGCGCCGACCGCCTGTTCCAGATCATCCAGATCATGCGGCGCGCGCGCGCGCCCATCACCGCCGACAAGATCGCCGAGGAGCTGGAGACCTCCAAGCGCACGATCTATCGCGACATCGCCACCCTGATGGGCCAGCGGGTGCCGATCCGCGGCGAGGCCGGGATGGGCTATGTGCTGGACCAGGGCTTCGACCTGCCGCCCCTGATGCTGACCCCCGACGAGATCGAGGCCGCGGTGCTGGGCGCCCAATGGGTGGCGACGCGCGGCGACCCGGCGCTGGCGCGCGCCGCCCAGGACCTGATCGCCAAGATCGCCGTTTCGGTGCCCGAACGCCTGCGCCCCTTCGTGCTCGAACCCACCGGCCGGGCCGTGCCCGCCTGGCGTCAGGTCGAACCCGACCGGCTGGACATGGGCCAGGTGCGCGCGGCGATCCGCGGCGGCCGCAAGATCACCCTCGACTATCGCGACGAACAAGACCGGGCCAGCCAACGGACCATCTGGCCGATCACCGTGGGCTATCATGAGACGGTGCGGCTGCTGGTGGGCTGGTGCGAGCTGCGCGCCGACTTCCGCAACTTCCGCACCGACCGAGTGGCGGGCGCCGAGTTCCTAGAGGAACGCTACCCCGAACGCCCCGCCGTGCTGCGCGCCCGCTGGCGCGCCAAGATCGAGGCCGAGCACAGACGCCACGCCGCCAAGAACGCGGCGTCGGCGGCGTAGACCTTAGCCGAAGTGGTCGCCGAGATAGACGCGGCGGACCTCGGGGTCGTCGACGATCTGGTCGGGGGTGCCTTCGAACAGCAACTCGCCCGAGGCGATGATCGAGGCGCGATCGATGATGTCCAGGGTTTCGCGGACATTATGGTCGGTGATCAGGATGCCGATGCCGCGGCCCTTGAGGTAGGTGATCACCTCGCGGATGTCGGCGATGGCCAGCGGATCGATCCCGGCGAAGGGTTCGTCCAGCAGCATGAACGAGGGCTCGCTGGCCAGGGCGCGGGCGATCTCGACCCGGCGACGCTCGCCGCCCGACAGTGAAATGGCCGGCGAGTTGCGCAGGTGCTCGATGCGCAGTTCGCCGAGCAGCTCGGTGACCGTGGCCTTGGCGCGCGACTGGCTGCGCTCGCGCAGCTCGACCACCGCCATCACGTTTTCCTCGACCGTCATGGCCCGGAAGATCGAGGTTTCCTGCGGCAGGTAGCCCACGCCCATGCGGGCGCGCTGGTACATCGGCTGGCGGGTGATGTTCTCACCGTCCAGATAGATCGAGCCGTAGTCGGCCGGAATCAGGCCGGTGATCATGTAGAAACAGGTGGTCTTGCCCGCGCCGTTAGGGCCGAGCAGGCCCACGACCTCGCCGCGCGCCAGGCGCAGCGAGACGCCCTTCACGACCGGGCGGCCCCGGAACGACTTGCCGACGTTATCGACGACCAATCCCTGGCCCGCGAGGGCCGGAAGCGACTCAAAGCGTTCCGGTTTCAAGGGCGCGCCTAACGTCGCGGGGCGGGCTGGGCCGCCGTTTGCTGGTTCGGATAGATGACGGCGCGGGGGCGGGCCTTGCCGCGCCCCTTGGCGCCGGACTCCATCTGGGCGTCGCCGGTGGCCACGTTCACCGTCAGCCGGTCGCCGCGGATCACGTTCTGGCCGGACACCGCGACCACGTCGCCGGTGATGACGATCTTCTCGGAGGTCACGTCGTAGTTGGCGTTGTTGCCGCGCACCCGCTGCTGCGGGGTGACGTAATAGACGTTACCGATCGCTTCCATGCGTTCGAGCGCGCCGCAGGGGGCCGATTGGCCGTTCGGGCGGGCGGCGCCCTTGGCGTTGTAGGTCTTCAGCACATCGGCCCGCAGGCGGGTGCGGTCCTGCAGCGCCTCGGCCGACCCGCTCCAGATCGACAGGCACTGGGTGTTGACCACCTCCAGCGCGTCAGCGGTGATATCCACGGGGGCGTCGGAATTCTGGGCGAGCTGCGCCGCAGCAGGCCCGGCCAGGCCCAAGGCGAGGACCGCAACGGCCACCAGCTTCGTCATTTCAAGCCCGCTCATGCTCATGAAGCCCATCTGGGAAGCCCAACGCCAAAGTTCGAGTGCTCAAGCTCTACTTCGAATCGAGGCGTCCGCGCACCCCGCCCTTGAAGACCAGGCGTTCACCCTTGTCGTACACGCCATAGGACTTTGCGGTGATTTCGCCAAGCGATCCGACGCCAGAGATCTGTCCCTGGCCCTCCAGTTCGCCCGTCGCGGTGTTGAATATCGAACTGGCGGTGTCGAAGTCGACATTGCTGCCGCTCATCTTGACGCCCCCATCCAGGTTCAACACCCGCCGATCCTCACTATAGACCCCGGTCTTGGCCGTCACCTTGCTCGGGCTGATGCCCTCGGCGTCGAGAACCAGCGACGGGTCCTTCAATAGCACCCGCTGATAGTCGCTTTCATCCCGCTCGGCCGAGGCGGCGGTGATGACGAAGGCGCGGCCCTTGTCGTCCTTGCCCACGAAGCGCGGATTGACCAGTTCGATCGGCGCGTCGCCCTTGGCCGGCGCGGCGTCGCGTCCCAGGAACGTGGTCTGCGCCACGAAACCCAGCATGCTGATCAAGATCGCGCCGATCGTCGCCGGCAGGATCACCCGCAGCTTGCGAATCAGCCGCGAGCGCCGACGCCAGCGTTCGAAGTCGCTTCGGATCTGCGGAGCTTCGGGCAGGGCGACGGCGGTCATGCCGGCCTCACGAATGGGAGAAGATGTCGACCTCTTCCCAGCCTCTGACGTCGAGCAGGGCGCGGTGAGGCAGGAATTCGAAACAGGCGCGGGCCAGGCCGTCGCGGCCCTCGCGGACCAGCATGGCGTCCAGCTTGGTCCGCAGGGCGTGCAGATGCAGCACGTCCGAGGCGGCATAGGCCTGCTGCTCGGGCGAGAGCGTGGTCGCTCCCCAGTCGGAACTCTGCTGGGCCTTGGACATGTCGACGCCGATCAGCTCCTTGGTCACGTCCTTCAGGCCGTGACGGTCGGTATAGGTCCGCGCCAGCTTGGAGGCGATCTTGGTGCAGTAGACGGGCGCGGTCACCACCCCAAGGTGCAGGTGGAACATGGCGATATCAAAGCGGCCGAAATGGAAGATCTTCACGACCTCCGGATCGGTCAGCAGCCGCTTCAGATTGGGCGCGTCATAGGTCGAGCGATCGAGCTGGACGATGTGGGCGTCGCCCTTACCGTCGGACAGCTGGACCACGCAGAGCGGATCGCGCCCCAGCGCCAGACCCATGGTCTCGGAGTCGATCGCGACGGCCTCGGCGCCGTCGAGGACGCCGTCGGGAAGGTCGCCCATATGCAGGTAGTTGGCCATGGGCCTCTCGCTCCGAACTGAACTTGTCTCTCTCCTATATAGAGAGAGGGACGGTCCCCAGGAAAGGACCGGGCCTGACCGATCCGAAGAACCGGGAAATGAAGCGCGCTGAAGCTCGCCTCGTTCCGCCTTGCGGATTTCAATGGATACTGCGGCTTCTTACGGCGCGCCGGGCGCCAGACATCTGCTGGCGCTAAGAAAACTACGAACACCATCCCTTGGAAAGGGATGGTGCCCAGGAGAGGACTCGAACCTCCACGACCTTACGGCCACTGGCACCTGAAGCCAGCGCGTCTACCAATTCCGCCACCTGGGCCCGACCCGCTTTGGATCGCGCGAGGGGCGTCTCTTAGGGCGCCGCCTGTTCACGGTCAACGCCCTCATTGCGAGATATGTAAGTCGCATTGCGGCGCGGGGCTGCATCGTCTATCCGAGCGGCTCCAAACCCCTTCGTTTTCAGCGCTTTTTATTCGCAGGCGGACGACATGCAGGATCTGGTCACGGTTTTCGGCGGATCGGGCTTTATCGGAACTCAGATTGTGCGGGCGCTCGCCAAGCGCGGCCTGCGCATCCGCGTCGCCGTTCGCCAACCGCACCTGGCCCACACCATGCGCCTGATGGGCGATGTCGGTCAGGTCGAGGTGGTCCAGGCCAATATCCGCGACGAGGCCTCGGTGCGCCGGGCGCTGCGCGGGGCCCAGGCCTGCGTCAACGCCGTCGGGGCCTTCTATGAGACGGGCCGCCAGAAGTTCGGCAAGCTCCATGTCGAAGGCGCGGCCAATGTCGCCCGCCTCGCCCGCGAGGCTGGTGTCGAGCGCTTGGTGCTGATCTCGGGCATCGGGGCGGACCCGGAGTCGCCCAGCGACTACATCGCCTCCAAGGGCCAGGGCGAGGTCGTGACCCGCGAAGCCTTCCCAGGCGCCGTGATCCTGCGGCCGTCGGTGGTGTTCGGCCAGGGCGACAGCTTCTTCAACAAGTTCGCCCAGATGGCGGTGTTCAGCCCGGTCCTGCCGTTGGTCGGCGGCGCCACGCGACTGCAACCGGTGTTCATCGGCGACGTGGCGCGCGCGGCGGCGACGGCTGTGGTCGATCCGACCTGCGCCGGCCGCACCTATGAGCTGGGCGGACCTGGCGTCTATACCGGCCGCGAAGTTCTGGAACTGGTCCTAGCCGAAACCGGCCGGCGTCGGGGCATCGTTCCTCTGTCATTCCAAGTCGCCGGAATGCTGGGCAAGCTGATGGCCCCCATCGCCCTCTTCACCCCCATCGCCCCGCCGATCACGTCTGGCCAGGTCGAGCTGCTGAAGAGCGACAATGTGGTTGATCCGGCTCTGCCCGGCCTGGCCGACCTGGGCGTGACCAACCCGATCAGCGCCGAGGCGATCCTGCCGACCTATCTCTACCGCTTCCGCAAGGGCGGCCAGTTCGCCGATCAAGTGGCTCCAGCGGCCTAAGCTGGCACACCGCAGATCCTCCCCCGCTGGGGGAGGTGGCGCGCGCAGCGCGACGGAGGGGGCTTACTGAAGAAGCCGTGGCCCCCTCACCCGGCCAATAGGCCGGGAGCTCCCCCAGCGGGGGAACATCTGGCGCTGGCCTAGGCTAGGGCCAGCACGCCTAGGCCGATCACCCCGACTGCGATCCGCCACCAGCCGTATGGCGCCAGGCCGTAGCGGTTGATGAAGTCGAGCATGGTCCGCACCACAACCACGCCGGACACGAAGCTGACCACGAAGCCCAGGGCGATGATCCCCAGATTGTCGCCGGTCAGCACGTCCTTGTTCTCCCAGAAATCGAGGACGAAGGCTCCGACCATGGTCGGAATGGCCATGAAGAACGAAAACTCCGCCGCCGCCCGCCGGTCGATGCCCAGATACATGCCGCCGACGATGGTCGCGCCCGAACGCGACACGCCGGGCACCATGGCCAGGCACTGACAGAACCCGATCCCCAGCGTCCGCTTCCAGGACAGCTGCATCGCGTCGTCCTCCTTGGGCGCGGGCGCGAAGCGATCGGCGAACAGCAGGATGATCCCGCCCAGGATCAGCATCACGCAGATCAGTTCGGCGCTCTCGAACAGCACCCTCTTGATGAAGTCGTGGGCGAAGAAGGCCGCGGCCATCGACGGGATCACCGACAGCACCACGCTGGCGGCGAACCAGCGCGCCTTGGGATCGCTGGGCAGGCGGACGAACACCCCCCACAGCCTTTGGAAATAGATCACCACCACAGCCAGGATCGCGCCCAGCTGGATCATCACGCTGAAGGTGTCCCAGAACCCGCTGGGCAGGCCGAGCAGCTTCTTGGTCAGCAGCAGGTGGCCCGTCGAAGACACCGGAATGAACTCCGTCAGGCCTTCGACAAGACCAAGAATGACGGCGGCGATCCAATCCGGCACGGGCGACTCCTTTGGGCGAAGATGGACGAACAGGGGCCGTGAACAGGGTAAATTTCACGTTCATCCCATTTATGGACTAATTGTCGAGAGCGGAACTCCCTGTCGCCACGCGTCGCGACCGATCTGCGCATATTAGTCTCACTATTTGACCATGCCGTTTCGCGACCCTGATTTCGCGTCTAGAACGCCTTCGCCCGAGGTTTGGGCGTGGAGGGTGCGGCCATGGCCGAGCGGATGCTGAAGTTCACGACGGTCCAGCGGACCACCCCGGCCAAGCGGGTGGCCGAAGCGCGCTCAGGCGACTTCCACGAAATCTACGCCGACTTCATCGACGCCAAGGCGAGCGAGCAGGCGTCGCGCTGCTCGCAATGCGGCATCCCGTTCTGCCAGACCCACTGCCCGCTCCATAACAACATCCCCGACTGGCTGCGGATGACCGCCGAGGGCCGGCTGGAAGAGGCCTACGCGCTCTCCCAGGCGACCAATTCGATGCCGGAGATCTGCGGCCGCATCTGCCCGCAAGACCGGCTGTGCGAAGGCTCCTGCACCATCGAGCAGTCGGGCCACGGCACCGTCACCATCGGCGCGGTCGAGCGCTACCTGACCGACAAGGCCTGGGAAGAAGGCTGGGTTCGACCGCTGGTCGCCGGCAAGCCGCGTGGCCAGTCGGTCGGCGTGATCGGCGCGGGCCCGGCCGGCCTGGCCGCCGCCGAGCGGCTGCGCGAGGGCGGCTATGAGGTCACTATCTATGACCGCCATGACCGGGCCGGCGGCCTGCTGATCTACGGCATCCCCGGCTTCAAGCTGGAGAAGGACGTGGTCGAGCGCCGCACCCGCCGGCTGGCCGAGGGCGGGATCGAATTTCGCCTGAACTTCGAGGTCGGCCGCGACGCCTCGCTGGAGCAATTGCGCCAGCAGCACGACTCCGTCCTGATCGCCACCGGGGTCTACGCCGCCCGTGAACTGGCCCTGCCCGGCGCGGGATCAGCCGGCGTCACCCCGGCCCTGGACTATCTGATCGCGTCGAACCGCACCGGCCTGGGCGACCAGGTTCCGGCCTTCGAGAGCGGCGAGCTGAACGCCGCCGGACGCGACGTGGTGGTGGTCGGCGGCGGCGACACCGCCATGGACTGCGTGCGCACCGCCGTGCGCCAGGGCGCCAAGTCCGTCACCTGCCTCTATCGCCGCGACCGCGCCAACATGCCGGGCTCGGTGCGCGAGGTCGGCCACGCCGAGGAGGAAGGCGTGGTCTTCGAATGGCTGGCCGCGCCCCGCGCCGTGCTGGGCGAAGCCGACCGCGCCGCCGGCGTGCGCGCCGCGCGCATGCGGCTGGGTCCGCCCGACGCCACCGGCCGCTCGGCGCCCGAGGAAATCGAAGGCGGCGACTTCGAGCTGCCCGCCGGCCTGGTGATCAAGGCGCTGGGCTTCGACCCCGAAAACCTGCCCCAGCAGTTCGACGCCCCCGACCTGGCGGTCTCGCGCTGGGGCACGCTGAAGGCCGACTTCAAGACCATGCAGACCAGCCTGCCCGGCGTGTTCGCCGCCGGCGACATCGTGCGCGGCGCCTCCCTGGTGGTCTGGGCCATCCGCGACGGCCGCGACGCCGCCGACGCCATCCACGAACACCTTTCGCAGCGCGCGCTGCTGGCCGCGGAGTGATCAATATGAGCGACCACCTCTCCCCCGCTCATCCCGGCGAAGGCCGGGACCCAAGCGACCTCGAAACCACGCAGGCGATGCAGAACCAAACCTCAGCCTGGGCCCCGGCCTTCGCCGGGGTGAGCGAGGATCTGGACCGATATGCGCAGAACCGCGCCGCCCTTATCGACGGTCACGCCTACAGCCCCGGCGACGAGCGCGACGCCTGCGGAGTCGGGCTGGTCTGCGCCCTGGACGGCAAGCCGCGCCGTGAAGTCGTCGAACTGGCGCTGCGCGCGCTGAAGAGCGTCTGGCACCGCGGCGCGGTCGACGCCGACGGCAAGACCGGCGACGGCGCGGGCGTACTGCTATCGGTGCCGCAGGACTTCTTCGCCGACCAGGTGACCCGGATCGGCCACACCCTGCGCCCCGGCCCGATCGCGGTCGGCCAGGTGTTCCTGCCGCGCAACGACCTGTCGGCCCAGGAGGCCGCGCGGACCATCGTCGAGGCCGAGGCCCTGCGGTTCGGCTTCTACATCTATGGCTGGCGCCAGGTGCCGGTCGACACCTCGGTGATCGGCGAGAAGGCCAACGCCACCCGCCCCGAGATCGAGCAGATCATGCTCTCGCCGCCGCCCGGCCTGTCGGGCGAGCCGCTGGAGCGGGCGTTGTTCCTGTGCCGCAAGCGCATCGAAAAGCGCGTCGCCGCCGCCGGCATCCAGCACTTCTACCTGTGCTCGTTCTCGGCCCGGCAGCTGATCTACAAGGGCATGTTCCTCGCCGAGCATATCGACGAGTTCTATCCCGACCTGCGCGACGAGCGGTTCTCGGCCGCCGTGGCGATCTTCCACCAGCGCTATTCGACCAACACCTTCCCTGAATGGCGGCTGGCCCAGCCGTTCCGGATGCTGGCCCACAACGGTGAGATCAACACCAAGAAGGGCAACGTCAACTGGATGAAGTCCCACGAGATCCGGATGGCGGCCGACGCCTTCGGGGAACTGGGCGACGACGTGAAGCCGGTCATCCAGGACCCGCACGGTTCGGACTCGATGGCGCTCGACAACACCTTCGAGGTGCTGGTCCGCGCCGGGCGCGACGCCCCGATGGCCAAGGCCCTGCTGATGCCCGAGGCCTGGAACGCCCGCTCCAACGAGCAGATCAAGCCGGCGCACAAGGCGCTCTACGCCTATTGCAACGCGGTGATGGAACCCTGGGACGGGCCGGCCGCCATCTGCGCCAGCGACGGCCGCTGGGTGGTGGCGGGCAAGGACCGCAACGGCCTGCGCCCGCTGCGGGTGACCTATACCGACGACGGCCTGCTGATCATGGGTTCGGAGGCCGGCATGTGCCGGATCGACGAGTCGCGGATCGTCAAGAAGTCGCACATCGCCGCCGGCCGCATGCTGGCCGTCGATCTGGCCGAGGGCCGGCTCTACGGCGAGGACGAGATCATCGACCACCTGGCCGGACGCCACCCCTACGACCAGTGGCTCGGCAACATGACCGACCTGGAGACCAAGATCGCGCCCGGTCCCGAGCCGCGCGCCTATGGCCGCGAGGAGCTGGTCCGCCGCCAGGCCGCCGCCGGCCTCAGCCTGGAGGACATCGAGTTGATCCTCGCCCCGATGGTCGAGGACGGTAAGGAAGCCGTCGGCTCGATGGGCGACGACGCCCCGCTGGCGGTGCTCAGCGACCAGTACCGGCCGCTGTCGCACTTCTTCCGGCAGAACTTCAGCCAGGTGACCAACCCGCCGATCGACAGCCTGCGCGAAACCTCGGTGATGAGCCTGAAGACCCGGTTCAAGAACCTCGGCAACATCTTGGCCCAGGAGGAGGCCCAGACCGACGTCTTCGTGATGGAAAGCCCGGTCCTGACCACCGGCATGTACCAGCGCATCGTCGAGTTCATCGGCGAGAAGAACGTCGCGGTCATCGATTGCACCATGCCGATCCCGGCGCCGGAGAGCCGGCCGGGCGACGCCCTGCGCGCCAATCTCGACCGCATCCGCGCCGAGGCCGAGGACGCCGCCCTGCGCGGCTGCGCCACCATCGTGCTCAGCGACGAAGCCTGCAGTCCCGAGCGCGTAGCCCTGCCGATGATCCTGGCGACCGGCGGGGTCCACGCCTGGCTGGTGGCCAAGGGCCTGCGCTCCTACGTCTCGATCATCGTCCGTTCGGCCGAGTGCCTCGACACCCACTATTTCGCGGTGCTGGTCGGGGTCGGGGCCACGGCGGTCAACGCCTATCTGGCCCAGGAGAGTTTCCAGGACCGGCTGGAGCGCGGCCTGACCGGCGAGCTGTCGCTCCGCGACGTCTGCACGAACTTCAAGCACGCCATCGAGGGCGGGCTGCTGAAGATCATCGCCAAGATGGGGATCGCGGTGATCTCCTCCTATCGCGGCGGCTACAACTTCGAGGCCGTGGGCCTGTCGCGCGCGCTGGTCGCCGAGTTCTTCCCCGGCATGCCCTCGCGCATCTCGGGCATCGGCCTGGCGGGTCTCGAGGCCAAGGCGGTCGAACTGCACCGCAAGGCCTGGGACGCCTCGGCCATCAGCCTGCCGGTCGGCGGCTTCTACAAGGCGCGGCGCTCGGGCGAGAGCCACGCCTTCGAGGCGCGGATGATCCACACCCTGCAACGGGCCTGCGACACCGGCGACTACGGAACCTACAAGGCCTTCTCCGAGGGCATGCGCCGGATGCCGACCATCCAGCTGCGCGACCTGCTGGACCTGCGCTCCGCCGCCCGCCCGGTGGCGCTGGACGAGGTCGAGAGCGTCAACGAAATCCGCAAGCGCTTCCTGACGCCCGGCATGAGCATGGGCGCCTTGAGCCCTGAGGCGCACGGCGTGCTGAACATCGCCATGAACCGGATCGGCGCCAAGAGCGTCTCCGGCGAGGGCGGCGAGGACCCGGCCCGCTACAAGCCGCTGCCCAACGGCGACAACCCGAACTCGGCCGTGAAGCAGATCGCCTCGGGCCGGTTCGGCGTCACCGCCGAATACCTGAACCAGTGCCGCGAGATTGAGATCAAGGTCAGCCAGGGCGCCAAGCCCGGCGAGGGCGGCCAGCTGCCCGGCTTCAAGGTCACCGAACTGATCGCCAAGCTCCGCCACGCGACGCCCGGGGTGATGCTGATCAGCCCGCCGCCGCACCACGACATCTATTCGATCGAGGACCTGGCCCAGCTCATCTACGACCTGAAGCAGATCAACCCGGACGCCCGGGTCTGCGTGAAGCTGGTCGCCATGACCGGCATCGGCGCCATCGCCGCCGGGGTGGCCAAGGCCAAGGCCGACGTGATCCTGATCTCCGGCAATGTCGGCGGCACCGGCGCCTCGCCCCAGACCTCGATCAAGTACGCCGGCGGCCCCTGGGAGATGGGGCTGTCGGAGGCCAACCAGGTCCTAACCCTGAACAACCTGCGCCACTCGGTCCGCCTTCGGGCCGACGGCGGCATGCGGACCGGCCGCGACATCGTCATCGCCGCCATGCTGGGCGCCGAGGAGTTCGGCATCGGCACCGCCAGCCTGATCGCCATGGGCTGCATCATGGTGCGCCAGTGCCATTCCAACACCTGCCCGGTCGGGGTCTGCACCCAGGACGAGGCGCTGCGGGACAAGTTCGCCGGCAGCCCGGAGAAGGTGATCAACCTCTTCACCTTCATCGCCGAGGAGGTCCGCGAAATCCTCGCCGGCCTGGGCTTCCGCTCGCTGACCGAGATCGTCGGCCGCACCGACCTGCTGCAACAGGTTTCGCGCGGCGGCGAACACCTCGACGACCTCGACCTCAACCCGCTGCTGGTGAAGGCCGACCCCGGTCACAACGCGCCATACTGCACGGTCGAGGGCCGCAACGAAGTGCCCGACACCCTGGACGCCCAGATCGTGCGTGACGCAGCCCCGCTGCTGGAACGCGGCGAGAAGATGCAGCTGACCTACACGGTGCAGAACACCGCCCGGGCCATCGGCTCGCGGACCTCCTCGCACATCACGCGGCGGTTCGGGATGCACGGCTTGCCGGCCGGACACCTGACCGTGCAGCTCAAGGGTTCGGCCGGCCAGAGCCTGGGGGCCTTCGCGGTCCAGGGCCTGCGCATCGAACTGACCGGCGAGGCCAACGACTATGTCGGCAAGGGCCTGTCGGGCGCGACGATCATCATCCGACCCTCGCCGCAGCTGGCGGCGCCGGAGACCAACGCCATCCTTGGCAACACCGTCCTCTACGGGGCGACCAGCGGCAAGCTGTTCGCCGCCGGCCTGGCGGGGGAACGGTTCGGGGTGCGTAACTCCGGCGCGACCGCCGTGGTCGAGGGCATGGGCGCCAACGGGCTGGAATACATGACCGGCGGCCGCGCGGTGGTGCTGGGGCCGGTCGGCTTCAACTTCGCCGCCGGCATGACCGGCGGCATGGCCTTCGTGCTCGATCTGCACGACCGCTTCCTGACCATGCTCAACACCGACAGCGTCGTGGTGCAGCGGATCGGGACGCGCGCCTGGGAGGCCGAACTGAAGGCCCTGGTCGAGGAACACGCCCGCGAGACCGGCTCAGCCTTCGCCGCCGGCATTCTGCGCGACTGGGACCGCCACCTCGGCAAGTTCTGGCAGGTCGTGCCCAAGGAGATGGTCGGCCGCCTGGACAGACCGCTGGCCGAGGAAGAGGCCGTGCACCACCGGGCCTAAAATAGCTCGTCATCCTCCGGTCGCCGAAAGGCGATCCGGGGGACCCAAGCGGCCTTCGCCACTTCTGAGACTCAGCTTGGGTCCCCCGGATCAGCCTGCGGCTGACCGGAGGATGACGAGTTGAGCTTCGCCGCCATCTTCACCACCTGGTCGCTGACCTGTTCCATCGGCGCCTGGGGCACGCGGACGCTGCCGACGCGCGGGCTGTCGAGGTCGATGATCAGGCTGATCGCCATGGCCACCAGCACAAAGAGCCCCGAGGTCGCGACCAGGTGCCGGCGACCGCCCGGCGCCAGGCCGTGGCCCATGATCGCCGCCGCCACGATCGCGTAGAGGATCAGCACGTGCAGCGCGCGGGCCGGCACCCGGGCGTCCAGCGCCGCGTGACGCGACGTCGCCAGGTCGAACATCTCGTTGGTGGCGTTGATCACCAGGTTCACCAGCGGCTCGCCCTGCGGCGTGCGCACCGCTGCGCCGGCCTCCGCCCAGATCTGGCCCTGCAGCTCGTCGGTGCGCGCCTCGGCCGCCTTCACCTGGGCCATGTCGTCGCCGAAATCGAAGAACTCGCGCCGGACCTTCACATAGTCGGCCATGGTTTGGATCAGCTGCGTGCGGTGCGGCTCGGGCAACAGGTCGTAGCGCAGCACCGCCGTGGAGATCGCATTGGCCTCCTGCAGCACCAGTTGGCGGCGGCCCTCGTAGCGGTCGGCGGCCATGCCGAACACGAAAGCGATCAGCAGACCGAGCAAGCCGAGCGCCGCGCTGAGCACGTAGCCAGATCCGGCATCGTCTTCATCTTCGTTTTTGACGCGCTTTCGAGCCCATAGATGGATCCGGTAGCCAGCCTCCGCGGCCAGGATCAGCACCAGGGCCAGCATCAGCCAGCCCAGCAAGGTCGCACCCAGCATCTCGTCGTCTCCCGCAATCCTGACGAGAGCATTGGCCGCGAATCGCCTCGGCCGCCAGGGCTAGCCCACCAGAGCGCCGATGTAGCGGGCGCGGGGCCGGATCAGCTGGTCGGTCTGGCCCTGCTCGATGGCGTGAGCGATCCAGCCGGCGCAGCGGGCCACCGCGAACAGGGCGAACGGCGCGTCCTGCGGCAGTTTCAGGCTGTCGGCCATGGCCACCAGGGCGAAGTCGACATTGGGCTGCAGGCCGGTCATCGCCGTCACCGCCGAGCGCAGCCCCGCCATCTCCGGCGTCGCCTCGACCCGCTCCAGCAGCGCCTCGGCGCGCGGGTCGGTATCGGGATAGAGCTGATGGCCAAAGCCCGGGATCAGGCGATCCTCGGCCAGCCGCGCGGCGATGGCGGCGCGTGGCCCGGTCTGGGCCGCTTCGCGCGCCAGGCTCTGGATCGCCGCCGCCGCCCCGCCGTGGCGCGGACCCGACAGCGCCGCCAATCCGGCCAGACTGGCCGCCGCCAGCGAGGCGCCGGTCGAGGCCGCCACCCGCGCGGCGAAGGCCGAGGCGTTCAGCTCGTGATCGGCCAGCAGCACCAGCGCCCTGCGGATCAGGTCGGCCCCCGGCCCGCCGGGACCAAGCCCCCAGGCCAGGGCCAGGCGGTTGGCGATGGCCCCGCCCCCCACCTGCCCGGCCATGGCGTCGGTCAACACGTCCAGCAGGGTCGCGGCCTCCACGGCCAGGGCCAGGGGGTTGCGGCCGCGCGCCGGCGGATCGGTCCCGGCCCGAGCCGCCAGGGCGGTAAAGGCGCGGCTGCGCATGTCGCCGCCCTCCGGCGGTTGCGGACGGTCGGTGCGCTTGAGCGCCGCGCCATGTCCGCCGCGCAGCAGCCGGGCCACGGCCTCCAGGGTCTCGGCTTCGGCGAGTTCGACGGCGTCGCGGCCGCGATAGAACAACCTCCCGCCAGACACCGTGGTGATGGCCGAGGACAGCACCGGCTCGCCCCAGGCGATGGCCCCGGTCGCGACGTCGGAGACCTTGCGGCTGCGACTCTTGCGATCGGCCAGCGAGGCGATGTCGGCGGCGCGATAGAGGCTGCGGCGCGGATCATGCGGATCGGCCCGCACCTGCACCCGACCCCGACTGACATAGGCGTAGAGCGTTTGAGGACGCACACCCAGGCGCGACCTGGCCTCGTCGGCGGCGATCCAATCGGCGGGCTTGGCGTTCTGGGCGGTCATACGTTGATTATATTGATCAAGATTGACGCATGCAGCTTGGAGGCAAATATCGCGGCGAGCAAGAGGAGATGCGCCATGTCCGATGGCCTTGAAGACGTCGTCGCCGCCCACACCGTGATGTCCGAAGTGGACGGCCAGCGTGGGGTGCTGATCATCCGCGGCCGTTCGCTGGACGAACTGGCCGGCCGCACGCGTTTCGAAGACCTCGCCGGCCTGCTGTTCGACGGCTTCTTCGACGATCTGCCCACCGATCTGACCGCCGCCTTGGGCACGGCCCGGGTCGAGGTGTTCTCCGAGGTCGCCGGTCTCGACACCGGCCTGCTGGATCGCTCCCCGGTCGAGGCCATGCGCGCCCTGACCGCGCGGCTGGCCGATGGCGACGACCTGGCCACGGCCCTGCGGCTTCTGGCGGCGCCGGCGGTCTTCACCGCCGCCGTGGTCCGCGCCCAGGCCGGCGAGGCGCCGGTGGCCCCGGACGCCAACCTGACCCACGCCGCCGACATCCTGCGGATGCTGCGCGGCAAGTCGGCCACCAAGGCCGAGGCCGATGCGCTCGACACCTATCTGGTCACGGTCAGCGACCACGGCCTGAACGCCTCGACCTTCGCCGCCCGAGTGATCGCCTCGACGCGAGCCGGCCTGACTTCGGCGGTGCTGGGCGGGATCAGCGCGCTGAAAGGCCCGCTGCACGGCGGCGCACCCGGGCCGGTGATCGAGATGCTGGACGAAATCAGCCGGCCCGAAAACGCCCGAGCCTGGATCGAAGAGGCCCTGGCGCGCGGCGACCGGCTGATGGGCTTCGGCCACCGGGTCTACCGGGTGCGCGACCCCCGCGCCGACGCGCTGAAGACCGCCGTGCGCCGCATGAGCGAAGGCTCCAACAGCCACCCCGGCCGCATCGCCTTCGCCGAGGCGGTCGAGGCCGCCGCGCTCGCCATCCTGAGGGAACAAAAGCCCGACCGGGCGCTCGACACCAATGTCGAGTTCTACACCGCCCTGCTGCTGGAGGCCCTGGCCTTCCCGCCCGCGGCCTTCACCTGCGTCTTCGCCATGGGCCGCGTCGCCGGCTGGATCGCCCACGCCCGCGAACAGGTCGCCGGCGGCCGCCTGATCCGGCCGCAGTCGGTCTATGTGGGGCCGGCGCCGCGCCGAGCCGCGTAGTCCTTTTCCTCCCCCATCCTGATGGGGGAGGGGGACCGCGATGCGGTGGAGGGGGCGGCCTCACGCTCCGAGCCCGGTCTCGCCCCCTCCACCACGCGTGCCGCGCGGTCCCCCTCCCCCGCTGCGCAGGGGAGGAAAGCAAGGCCTCGCGAGTCGTTCGCGCTGGGGTTGCCGACGCGGCGAGGTTAGACAGGCGTCATGACCGCCGCCGCTCCGCCTCGCCTGGCTCTCGACCAGACCGCCGCCCTGACCCGCAAGATCACGCTCGCCTCGGTGGCCGTGGCCGCCGTGCTGGTGTCGATCAAGGGCGGGGTCTGGCTGATCAGCGGCTCGGTGGCGCTGCTCGCCTCCGCCGCCGACTCCGGCCTCGACCTGCTGGCCTCGCTGGTGACCTTCTTCGCGGTCCGCTACGCGACCACCCCGCCCGACGCCGAGCACCGGTTCGGCCACGGCAAGGCCGAGGCCTTCGCCAGCCTCGTCCAGGCCGGCCTGGTCTTCGCCTCGGCCGCCCTGATCGGGCGCGAGGCGATCATGGGCGTGATCGCGCCCAAGCCGATCGCCAACGAGGGGTGGGCGATCATTGTCATGGCGGTCTCCACCGTCCTCACCGGCGCCCTGATCTACGCCCAGACCCTGGTGCTGCGGCGCACGGCCTCCGTCGCCGTGGCCGGCGACCGCGCCCACTACGCCTCAGACCTCGCCTCCAACATGATCGCGCTGCTGGGCATCGCCGCGACCGTGCTGTTCGGCTGGGGCCAGGTCGACGCCCTGGCCGGCCTCGCCGTCGCGGCGTTGCTGATCTGGAGCGCCGTGGGCGTGTTCCGTGAGGCCTCCAACCAGTTGATGGACCGCGAACTGCCCGACGCCGAGCGCGACCGGATCGTCGAGCTGGCCCGCGCCGACCCGGCGATCAAGGGCGTGCACAGCCTGCGCACCCGCGCCTCGGGCCCGTTCGTCTATATCGAGCTGCAGATCGAACTCGACCCGGACCAGAGCCTGGAAGCGGCCCACGACAAGATCATCGCTTGCGAAAACCGGGTGCTGACCGAGTTCCCGGCCGCCGACATCATCATCCACGCCGACCCGAAAGGTCGCGCCGCGCCGCATGAAGGCGCCTTTGCCCGCGCTTCGCGCGTTTAGGCCGGGCGGCGTCACTTTCTCCGTACGAAAACCTGCCTGGTAAACGCGACCTTAACAGGTGCGGCCGCTCTTGGAGCTTTGAGCATATCCGCGACATCATGAGCCTCGACCTCACCCTTCATCACTTCCCGCTCGACCCCGCTTCCCGCCAGGTTCGCCTGGCGCTGGGCGAAAAACGCCTGCCCTTCGCCGAGGAGCAGGTGCGCTATTGGGAGCGGCCCGCCAGCCTGGTGAAGATGAACGCGTCCGGCCTGACTCCGGTGCTGACCGTGGGCGGCGGCCGCGAGCGCCTGGTGCTCTGCGAAGGCCGCGCGATCCTCGACTATCTGGAAGAGGCCCACCCCGAACCCCCGCTGCTGGGCCGCGAGGCCGCCGAGCGCGCCGAAGCCCGGCGCCTGCTGCAATGGTTCGACCGCAAATTCGACTACGAGGTCGGCGGCTTCATCCTGCACGAGAAGATGGAGAAGCGGCTGCTTGGCCTCGGCGCCCCGGATCTCGCCAGCCTGCGCCAGGGCCGCGAAGCCCTGCGGGTCCACCTGGCCTATGTGGAAAGCCTGCTCTCGTCGCGTGATTGGCTGGTCGGACGACGCCTGTCCCTGGCCGATTTCGCCGCCGCGGCCCACCTCTCGGTCATCGACTATTTCGGCGACGTGCCATGGCGCGACTTCCCTGCGGTCAAGACCTGGTACATGAAGCTGAAATCGAGGCCGTGCTTCCGGCCGCTGCTGGCCGATCGCTGGCCCGGCCTCGCGCCGGCGCCGCATTATGACGATCTCGACTTCTGATCCGCACACAAGAGACCTGATCCGCGCACGCGCCGCCGAGCTGGGCTTCGATGTCTGCCGGTTCGCCGACGCGCGAACCGAATGGGCGGCGTCGGACCGGCTGGCGCAGTTCGTCGAGAACGACCGGCACGGCGAGATGGGCTGGATCGCCGACACCCAGGATCGCCGCCGCCACCCGACCGCCATGTGGGACGGCGCGCGCTCGGCGATCATGCTGGGCGTCAATTACGGCCCCGACCACGACCCGCTGGAGGCCCTGAACGACAAGAGCCGGGGCGTGATCTCGGTCTACGCCCAGGGCGACGACTACCACGAGCTGATCAAGGGACGGCTGAAGCAGCTGGCCGGCTGGCTGGTCTCGCGGTTCGGCGGCGAACTGAAGGTGTTCGTCGACACCGCGCCGTTGATGGAAAAGCCGCTGGCCGAACGCGCCGGCCTCGGCTGGCAGGGCAAACACACCAATCTGGTCAGCCGCGAATTCGGCTCCTGGCTGTTCCTGGGCTCGATCCTGACCGAACTGGACCTGGCCCCTGACGAGGCCAGCGGCGGTTCCTGCGGCCAGTGCCAGGCCTGCCTCGATGTCTGCCCGACCAAAGCCTTCCCCGCGCCCTATCAGCTGGATGCGCGGCGCTGCATCTCCTACCTGACCATCGAGCTCAAGGGTCCGATCCCGGCGCAGTTCCGCCCCGCGCTCGGCAACCGCATCTATGGCTGCGACGACTGCCTGTCGGTCTGCCCCTGGAACAAGTTCGCCAGCGCCTCGCGCGAGATGCGGCTGACGGCGCGGGAAGAGCTAAAGGCTCCGTCGCTGGCCGACCTCGCGCGACTGGACGACCTGGCGTTCCGCGCGCTGTTCGCCAAGAACCCGGTCAAGCGCATCGGCCGCGACCGGTTCATCCGCAACGTCCTCTACGCGATCGGCAATTCGGGAGATCTCGAGCTGGCGACCATCGCGCAGGAACACCTCGCCGATCCCTCGCCCCTGGTGCGCGGCGCGGCGGTCTGGGCGCTGTCACGGTTGCTGGAGCCGGAAGCGTTCGAAGCGTTGCGGGATAGAACGACAGAGACCGACGCCGACGTGTTGGCCGAGTGGGCCACCGCCTAGATGCTCCCCCTCTGGGGGAGCTCCCTGCCTCTTCGGCCGGGTGAGGGGGACCACGACTCCTTCAGCAAGCCCCCTCCGTCGCGCTGCGCGCGCCACCTCCCCCAACGGGGGAGGATCTGCAACTCTGCTATCCCTGCCAGTCCGGCGCGCCCTCACCAGCCTGCGCCGCCTGCGCGCGCCCGAACGCCTCGCGCGCCGCCAACCGCTCCCAGTAGGCGTTGATCGCCGGGCTGAAACGCTCGTTCAGACCCAGCGTGCGGGCCAGCAGCAGCGCGTAGCCGACCGAGATGTCGGCGGCGGTGAAACGTCCGGCGCACAGATAGTCCCCGCGCTCCAGGGCCGCGTCGACCGACCGCAGCCGCGCCATGAACCAGCGGGCGTAGTCCTCGGCCACCTGCGGGCTGCGCCGCTCCTTCGGCTCCAGCCGCGTGTAGCGAAGCACCAGGGTCTGGGGGAAGGTCAGGGTCGCCTCGCCCCGGTGCAGCCAGTTCAGCCAGTCGCCATAGGCCGGGTCATCGGGCTCCACCGCCAGCGGCCCGCCATGCTTGGTCGCCAGGTACTGCGTGATGGCCGCCGACTCGGTCATCTGCGTCTCGCCATCGACGAAGAACGGGATGGTGCCGAGCGGGTTGATCTCCAGATATTCGGGCGCGCGGACCCTGGGCGGGAACGGCAACAGCTTCAGCTCATAGGGGACGCCCAGCTCCTCCAGCGTCCAGAGGGCGCGGAACGAGCGGGCGTCGGTGCAGTGATAGAGCGTGACCATCAATCTGCGTAGACCGCGGCGCGCTTCTGCATGTTCGACATCACCGCCTCGATCTGATTGGGCGAGCCGATGAGCGCGCCCTGCTCATGGCTCTCGGCCAACAGGATGGCGTGCTGGTCGGCGTCGGCGACCATGTCGAGCAGCCGCTTCGCCCCGCGAATGGCGGTCGGGCTCTTGCCGGCGATCTCGGCGGCCAGGGCCAGGGCCTCGGCGCGGGGATCGGCGCAGACGCGGGTGGCGATGCCCAGCCGCGCGGCTTCCTCGCCGTCGAAGATCCGTCCCGTATAGGTCAGCTCGCGGGCGACGTCGTCGCGGACCAGGCCCTTCATCAGCACCATGCCGGCCATGTCGGGCACCAGGCCCCACTTGATCTCCATCACCGCCATGCGGGTGTCCGCAGTGACGAACCGCAGGTCGGCGGCCAGCGCCAGCTGGAAGCCGCCGCCAAAGGCCACGCCGTGAATGGCGGCGATCACCGGAACCGTCTGCTCGCGCCAGACCATCACCGCGTGCTGGGCGCGGTTCGAACCGCCGGGCGTGCGGTTGGGGGTGAGCAGGCTCTCGCCAGTCGAGGACTTGCCGCCGCTGCGCTCGCCCGACGCCATCTTGCCGAAATTGCCCATGTCGAGCCCGGCGCAGAACGCCCGGCCTTCGCCCGACAGCACGATGGCGCGGACGCCCTTCTCGGTCTTCAGCCGCTCGCCCATCTCGATCAGGGCCGAGAACATGGCGTCGTCGAGGGCGTTCATCTTGTCGGCGCGGGTCAGGCGGACATCGGCCACGCCGTCCTTCAGCTCCACCTTGATGCGGTCTTCCATGAGGGTGCTCCTTCAGGCCTTGCCGACGATGTAGCCGGCGCGTGGGAAATGGATGTGGGTCTTGCCGAGCTCTGGCGTCTCGCGGGCCAGGACCACGCGGTCGCGGGTCGCGGCGACCAGGGTCCCGGCGATGGGGTCGCGGCCATAGTCGTCGGCCGCCACGACCACCGAGACTCCCGGCGACAGGCCAAGCGGATCGGCGACGTCATGCGCGGGGGCCGCTGCGGGCTCCGCCGCCCTGGCGACGTCCAGCGCCGCGGCGGCGGTGATCTCGCGCCGCTGGCCGTGGCCGATGGCGGCCACGCGCGGGCGCCAGGCCTGGGTCCGCGTAAAGCCGCTCAGCAACTCGTCGGCCAGGTCCGGCAGGCTGCGGGCCAGGAACCAGATGTTCATATAGGCGGCGATGTCGGCCAGACCCGGCGCGGCGCCGCCCAGCCAGTCGGCGCCGGCCAACCCCTCTTCGATCCAGGCGGCCTGGGCGCGCCACTGCGGCCGCATCACCCCGGCGGCGGCCTTCATCGCCGCGATGTTGAACGGCCGCCCCGACAGCTTCTCGCGATCAGCGATGAACTCCTGGGACGTCGCATCGCCCAGCTCGCCGAAGATGATCGGCACGGTGACGCCGAAGAACGACCGGTCAGCCCAGAAATTGACCGCCCAGGCGGCCCCCGAGACCGCGGCCGGCGCAGGCGCGCGGCGCTCGATTTCGGCTAGGATGACCTGGGTGTCGCAATAGATGTCGGCGCCGATCTGCAGCACCGGAATGCGGCGATAACCGCCGGTCAGCGGGACTAGATCAGGCTTGGGCATGATCACCGGCGCCTGCACCGAATCCCAGGCCAGCCCTTTGAGGCCCAGCATCAGCCGGACCTTCTCCGAGAACGGCGAGGTCTCGTAGTGATGCAGGATCAGGCCGCTCATCGCTCTTCCCCAGGGCGGGCCTCTGGCGGGCCGCCGGCTTAGGCTGTCACGGTTTCGGCGCCCGGCCTACTCTGACCCGACGTCAGGCCTTGCCGTCCCCGGCCAGGACGGCGATGGCCGGCTCGCCGCTGAGGCTCTCCAGAATCGGCGCCTCGGCGTAGAGAGCGTCGCGCTCGTCGAGCTGGCGGCGGATGTCGGCGTGCTTGGTGGCGTCCAGCTTCCAGCCGAGCACGCAGGCGCCGCCCAGCATCACGAAGAAGATCGGGCCGACGATGAAGGCCAGCTCCAGACTGAAGATCGCCTGCGGCGTGTTGCTCGCGCCTTCCGCCGCGTTGTAGCCGAGCCGGCCGAGCAGCGGGAAGGTCAGGCCGATGGCGAAGGCCGCGGCGATCTTGGTGGCCAGGGCGTTCAGCGCATAGATCAGGCTGAGCTGCTCCTGACCCTGTTCCAGGCGCACCTCGTCGGCCACGTCGGCCAGCATGGCGCGGATCATCAGGTCAAAGCCCGCGGCCATGAAACCGCACCAGAACATCACCGGCAGAGCGGCCAGCACGCTCCCCTTGGGCGTGACCATCACCAGGCAGAGGCCCAGGGCGTAGGCGGTGGTGGTGACCATCAGCGTGCGGTGCTTGCTGAACCTCATGGCCAGCCGCGCGGTCAGCGGGGCGCCGAGGATGCCGGCCACCACATAGACCAGCAACAGGGCCGAGGCCTGCTCGGCCGAGTACTTCCGCGCGTCGATGAAGAAGAACATGTAGAGCGCGCTCATCCACCCCGGACCCAGGGTCAGCGCCATCTGGGCCAGAAACAGCCGCAGCAGGTCGGGCTTGGTGATCAGGCCCAGATAGTCCTGGAGCTTGAAGTGCTCCGTCGAGGTCCGCCGGACGATATGCTCCGGCGTCTTGAGGCAGACCAGTCCCACCACGATCGGGACCATGGCGAAGATGAACCAGCCCATGGCGCGCACGCCCTGCGCCGAGCTCCAGCCGATGCGCGAGGCCAGGATCGGGATCAGCAGCACGACCACTGCGCCAACGACGCCGGTGGCGGCCAGCACCCCGAACACTCGCGATCGCTGATGATAGTCGGTGGCCAGCGTCGCGGCCCAGGCCGAATGCCCCAGGCTGAGGATCGACGTGCCCAGATAGAAGATCAGCAGCCAGCCGATCAGATAGGCCGAGCCGATGCCGCCTGGTGCCTCGAATAGCGCATAGACCGCGATCATCAGGATCGGCGCCCCGATCGCCAGCCAGACCCGATAGCGGCCGAACTTGGTGCGCGTGCGGTCCATGACCAGGCCCAGCACCGGATCGACCCCGATATCCAGCAACCGCACCACCGCCCAGGCCGTGCCGATGACTGTGAGGCTGACGCCCAGATGGCTGGCGAAATAGGGAGGAAGGTAGACCGCGACGGCGACCGCCAGGGCGCCCAGAGGCAGGGCGACCGTAGAGAACGAGAGGACCATCGGCGAAGAAAGCGGCCGAGGCCCGGTGGCCGGCGCGTCGTGGGTCACTTGGCGATCTCCCCATGCGCCGGCGCGTTCGCGTCGCGGCGTTATTCGTCGCCACTTGATCGGGTTCCCAAGGGGAAGGGCAAGAGCCAAGACGGCCCTGGAAGATTAAAACAGGCGTTTGCATGCGGGCCGCGATCCCGGCAAGGTCGCGCCAAGCCTCAAGGGCGACATCAGGGAGAGAGAGCCATGAACCCGGCCGCGGAATTCGACATCATCGTCTATGGGGCGACGGGCTTCACCGGCCGCCTGGTCGCCGAGCATCTGGCCAAGCATTACGGGGTCGGCAGCGACGTGAAATGGGCCATGGCCGGCCGCAGCCTGGAGAAGCTGCAAGCGGTCCGCGACGAGATCGGCGCGCCCCAGGACACCCCGCTGGTCGTCGCCGACGCCGGCGACGCGGCCTCGGTCAAGGCGATGGTCACATCGACCAAGGCGGTGCTGACCACGGTCGGCCCCTATCAACTCTACGGCTCGGACCTGGTCGCGGCCTGCGCCGCGGCGGGGACCGACTATCTGGACCTGTCGGGCGAGCCGAACTGGATGGCCGAGATGATCGGCGCCCATGAGGCAGCGGCCAAGAAGAGCGGCGCGCGGATCGTGTTCTCCTGCGGCTTTGACTCCATTCCCTTCGAGCTGGGCGTCTTCTTCGCGCAGGAAACCGCCAAGGCCCAGCTGGGCGACGTGGTCCCGCGCGTGAAGGGCCGGATGCGCGCCATGCGCGGCGGCCTGTCGGGCGGCACCGCGGCCAGCGGCCGGGCGACCATGGCGGCGATCCAGAAGGACCCCAGCCTGTTCGCGCTGATGGTCGACCCCTTCGCCCTGACGCCCGGCTTCAAGGGTCCCGAACAGCCGCGCGGCGACAAGGTGGAGCACGACCCCGACATGAACGCCGATGTCGGCCCCTTCATGATGGCGGCGATCAACACCAAGAACGTCCACCGCTCCAACCTGCTGCTCGGCCACGCCTATGGAACCGACTTCGTCTATGACGAGATGTCGGTGGTCGATCCCAACACCCCGGCCTCCTTCGCCGCCGACGCCGGCGCCGGTCCGCAGCCGGGCGAGGGCCCCAGCAAGGAAGAGCGCGAGGCCGGCTTCTACGACGCGGTGTTCATCGGCATCGCCAAGGACGGCCGCAAGGTTCGTGTGGCCGTGAAGGGCGACAAGGATCCGGGCTACGGCTCGACCTCGAAGATCATCGCCGAGACCGCCATCTGCCTGATCACCGAAGCCGCCGACGTTCCCGGCGGGATCTGGGTGCCCGGCGCGGCCATGGGCGACAAGCTGATCGCCCGACTGCACAAGAACGCCGGCCTGACCTTCGAAGTGGAAGCCGTCTGATGAGCGACCTGTTCACCCCGCTCAGCTTCACCCGCGGCCCGGCCATGAAGAACCGCTTCATGCTGGCCCCGCTGACCAACCTGCAGAGCCATCCGGACGGGACCTTGTCGGACGACGAGTTCCACTGGCTGACCTTCCGCGCCGAAGGCGGCTTTGGCCTGACCATGACCTGCGCCGCCCACGTCCAGCGCCAGGGCCAGGGCTTCCCCGGCCAGCTGGGCGTGTTCGGCGACGAGCATCTGCCGGGCCTCACCCGACTGGCCGCGGCCATCAAGGCGGCCGGCAGCATCGCCGCCGTCCAGCTGCACCACGCCGGCATGCGCTCGCCCAAGGACCTGATCGGCGAGGCGCCGGTCTGCCCCTCGGAAGACGAGGAGACCGGCTCGCGGGCCCTGACCCTGGCCGAGGTCGAGCAGCTGGTGGAAGACTTCGTCGCCGCCGCCGTCCGCGCCGAGAAGGCCGGGTTCGACGGCGTCGAGATCCACGGCGCGCACGGCTACATCATCTGCCAGTTCCTCTCGCCGACCCTCAACCGCCGCACCGACCGCTACGGCGGGTCGCCGGAAAACCGCGCCCGGATCCTGCACGAGATCATCGCCGGGATCCGCGCCCGTTGCCGGCCCGACCTCAACCTCGGCCTGCGGCTGTCGCCCGAGCGCTTCGACGTTCAACTGGCCGAGATCCGCGACCTGGCCCAGGCGCTGATGACCGGGGGCCAGATCGACTATCTCGACATGTCGCTGTGGGACGTGGCCAAGGAGCCGAACGAAGAGGCGTTCAAGGGCAAAACCCTGATGTCCTACTTTACCGAGCTCGACCGCGGGAATGTCCGCCTGGGCGTGGCCGGCAAGATCATGAGCGCCCAAACGGCCCGGCAATGCCTGGAGAACGGCGCTGACTACGTCCTGATCGGCCGCGCCGCCATCCTGCACCACGACTATCCGCAGAAAGTCGCCGCCGACCCCGACTTCACCCCGATCGCCCTGCCGGTGACCCGCGAACACCTGCAGGCCGAAGGCCTCGGCCCGGCCTTCGTGGACTACATGAACACCTGGAAGGGCTTCGTGGTGCAGCCGGCGACGGTCTAGGCCGGAGCCTCCATCTCGCGAGTTCAGATGCTCCCCCTCTGGGGGAGCTCCCGGCCTCTTCGGCCGGGTGAGGGGGAC